>ERZ1026856.103-NODE-103-length-60367-cov-5.506616_pt1 | contig 60367 bp, 76 predicted proteins | sample MGYA00380158_ERZ1026856 | MGnify/ENA primary metagenome ERZ1026856 (study PRJEB33269, sample SAMEA4719794) | human gut metagenome | biome: human-associated habitat; feature: organic feature; material: feces | place: Cameroon | collected 2013-10 ... | reverse complement strand
GTACAGAAGACGCATATAATCATAAATCTCCGTGACGGTACCGACCGTCGAACGCGGATTCCGGTTCGTCGACTTCTGATCGATCGAAATCGCCGGGCTGAGACCCTCGATGAGGTCCACCGCCGGCTTCTCCATCTGGCCCAGGAACTGACGCGCATAGGATGACAGGGACTGCATATAACGACGCTGTCCCTCTGCATAGATCGTATCGAAGGCGAGGGAGGACTTTCCGGAGCCGGAGAGACCGGTCATCACGACCAGCTCATCGCGCGGGATATCCACATCCACATGCTTCAGATTGTGCTCACTGGCACCTCGAATTTTTATATAGTTCTTACCCATAAGAAATATCCTCAAAAATAATCCGGCAAACAAACGTTTGTCGGATTATTTTACCACGCTTTAAAATAATATTCAAGAGTTCCGAAGAAACAGCTGGATCCGCTCGGTGATGAGTCCGGCCACGAGTCCGATCAACGCACCGGCGATGACTCCAGCCACCATCAGCACCGGCAGATAGTAAAACAGCACCTGACTATGCAGCAGCGCCACGGCGGCCATCAGCTGTCCGACGTTATGCATCACACCGCCACTGACGCTCACGACGGTGCGGTGAAAGCCACCTGCCTTCCGCATCAGGAGCATGGTCAGAAAACTCAGCGCAAATCCGGAGATCGAGTACGCGAGTGTCATCGTGTTTCCAAACATGAAGCTGACGAGGAGGATGCGGAGGAAGCTGATCACCAGCGTCGGCAACGCACCGATCGAGTAGAGGCCGATCACCGTCACGATGTTCGGAAGGCCCAGCTTCACGCCCGGCACGCCGATATTGATCGGGATCATGGCCTCAACGTAGCTCAGCACCATCGCAAGCGCCAGCAGCATCCCATATAAACTTGTTTTTCGTGCATTCATACATCACCCTTTTCGCATGTTTTCGGGGCGCATCCCCACGCTCATGCCGCCGATTATAACGGAGATCTCGCCAAAAGAAAAGACGGCACCCAAATGGATACCGTCATTGCTTCTTTTAGTTCAAAATACTATTCTTGTAACGATATATGCTTACAATTAAGGTACTTGGAAAAAAATTAAAGCTTTACTACGTTGACTGCCTGAGGTCCCTTAGCGCCGTCCTGAACGTCGAACTCTACCTTCTGGCCTTCATCGAGAGACTTGAAACCGTCTCCAGCGAGTCCTGAATAGTGAACGAAAACGTCCTTGCCATTCTCATCAGAGATGAAGCCGTAGCCCTTCTGATTGTTGAACCACTTAACTGTACCCTTCATTGTGTCTACCTCCATAAAATCTGCAGCCTTATCGCTGCACGAATTTCATCTTAGCATAATCAAAATTCTGCGTCAATCGAATGTTCACGCGTCTCGATCTGCGTTTTCGGACATAGCCTTCGGGGTCAGAAACACAGCGTCCACAGGCCGTCGCCAATGTCTCCATCAGCGTGCCTGCCCGGGCAGCGATCAGTTCGCGGAAGCAAATGCCTTCAGCTCGTTCTCCTGATCGATGCGCATGTGGCACTTCTTATACTTCTTGCCGGATCCGCATGGGCAGAGGTCGTTCGGGTAGATCTTCTTGCCTTCACGACGGATGGTGTTGGATGCCTTCTGCTTACGATAGAGCTCGTGGCGCTTCTCCTCGGAAAGGATCGCATCCCACTCAGGAAGACCGTAGAGCCAGCTTGCCTTCGCCTCGACCATGTTGTAGTACAGGGTCTCCGGATCGATCTCGATCTTTACCTGTGTATCCTCATCCATGGTGTCGATCGGGTTGTGATAGCCCTTTAAGGAATCATCGATACCATCGAGCACACCTGTGAAGTGGAAAACGTCGATGCCGAAGTGCTCCGCAAGCTCCTTCACCGTACCCTCATAAACGTGGCTTGGATCCTTCAGAACCTCCTCATAGAAGCCCTTCTCCAGTGCGAAATACGCCTGCCAGAGTGTCTCCTGCTCGGCCTTGGAAAGACCATCGCCGTATGCCTTCGTTCTCCAGTTTTCAAGTAATGTTGCCATAAATTCTCCTCACCCATCATGGGTTCTTTCTATATAAATTCATCTGTGGCCGCCCTCCCGCAGGATGCACAGGCACACAAAAAGGTCCGTGGACCACACAGAACTTTATAGTACCACGGACCTCTGGAAATATCAATTTTTTATGCTCTAATTATCTGAGATCCGGAAAAGATAATATTAAATGCGAAAGGAAGCGAAAGCCTCCCGACGCATTATTTTTTTACCTGAAAAGCACAGAAAGAGAGGTGAGAACGTGCGAAACTACCGATATTTGACGTTCGGCGACCGCGAGAAAATCGAGACGGAATACACAGCCGGAGGACGTCCGGCCGACATTGCGATCGACCTCGGCGTCCATGTGGCGACTATATACAAAGAGCTGAAAAGAGGCGACACCGGCCAGCTCGACAAGAACATGCGCCGAGAGTATAGCGCCGAACTCGCCCAGCGCCGACTCATTGAGAACATCAAGTGCCGCGGGCGAAAATCCCCCACTAAATAAAAGGAAGGAGCGACAACATGGCAGCATTACACGAAATAGCTCGGCAGTACGCCGACGAAATCCGCGACGGCATAGCGTGGGTGATTATATGGAAAACAGGCCGAAGCTGGCACGCCGAAAGCGTCTGGCTCAATCCGGACTCCGACACCTTCGAGCTGGACGATCTGAGCACTTCCACCGAAATTCTGGAGCAGGATCCGAACGCTGTCATGGTGAACGGCTACTACTGCGGACACTTCGGCGAGAACATGACGATCGCAGAACTGGAGGCCGGTATTCTCTGGCACTACGAAGGCGGCTGCAATCTCCTGAAAGACTCGACGGCCTTCCCTCCTGAGCCGATACATCGCCCGGAAAATATCCCGGCAGATATGCCATGGTACGGCAAGGAAACCACCGAGGAACCGGATCCCTACATATTCGACGGCTACATGAGCGTCGAGGACTACGAGAAACGCCAGCAGCTCATAGCTGCGGATCAGGCGCGAGGCGATCCACTCCCGGACGAGTCACCACCAGAACCTCAGCACATGGAGCTCACGATCCAGATCGGCCAACCTGCCGCCACTGCCCTGCTCGGCACTCTCGCCGACGCAATGAAGGCAGCAGCTCGCGCAGTCCGGCAACTCATGGACGAGCTCGCGGAACGGTTCCGGAAGTTCTGGCAATACGCACGAAAGACCGTGGACACTTTTGTGGACTCCCTACTATATAGAGCCAACACCCACCCGAAATGGTGGCACCTATACAAACACGCACGGAAATGGAGAACCCGGAAGAAATACAAGCGGCTGCTTATGAAGCAGCTATGCAGCAGGCTGGCCGCTGGATAGGAGGTGATCCCATGAATGACTCGCGAAACCTAAGCGGGCCCGTACTCATGCCCGGCGCGACGGCTGCCGCTATGAAGTATGCCAAGAGTGCGGGCTGGACTGGAATGTAAGCAAGCAGGCGGTGATCCCGTGGTACGGCTACAAGTGCCCGATCTGCCGCAGCAAATACAGAAAAGGAGCAAAACCATGAGAAACGAAGTAATCTACGACAAAAACGGGCGCCCAGACATTATGGTGGTTTTCACCCCGTCTGAGCTGGGACTCCCTGACACACTGAGAGGCCGCAAGGTCAAGGAATACGCGATCAGCAAATACCCGAACACATTGATCGACGGCGTTCCGTACTCTCTCCCATTTATGAAACCGGCTGTGAATATCAGCCACGACGAAGCGATCCGCCTCTGCGAGAGCAAGGGCGAAGGCTGGCACCTGATCACAAACGACGAGTGGGTGGCCCTCGGCTTCTGGAGCTGGGGCAACGACACCATGCCGACAGGAAACACCGCAAGCGGCAAGAGTCACAGCCACCCGGAGCAGACCGGCACTACATACGACGGAGGCTGCGGCAAGACGTTGACCGGATCCGGCCCGGTTCAGTGGAACCACGACGGCACGGCCTACGGTGTAGCTGACATGTGCGGCAACATCTGGGAGCACGTCGGCGGCGTTCGTTTTATGGACGGTATGCCGCAGGTGATCCCGAACAACGGCGCAGCCTATGGCGCGGATCAGTCCAAGGACTCCCCGGAGTGGGAAGGAATCTACACACCGGACGGCGATCCGGTTTACTACAACGTACACGACGGCGAGATCACTCTCCAGCCGGTACACCCGGACGGCACAGACTACGACGGCGTAAAGTTCACGGATCTGGAAGTTCGCAGCGACATGGACGTGCCGGACAAGCTGAAAGACCTCGGCCTCTATCCTGCCGACGGCTACGAAAGCGACGAATACTTCTGGCTCGACTCTGACGGCGAGCGGGTTATTTATCGCGGGGGCCCCTGGGGCAACGGTGCGGGCGCTGGTGTGTTCTACCTCGCCGGCTACTACTCCCGCGGCTATGTGGGCACGGGCGTCGGCTTCCGTGCCGCTTGCGTTCGGTTTATCTGCGACTCTGACACTCTGGACGATCTGGACTCTGACAAGAAGCAGCCAGAACCGAAAAAGCGCAGCATTTTGGCTCCGGATTTTATCGGCCGGATCAAGCAGGTGCTCGCCCGGCAGTTTCAGAAGCTCTACGAAGCCGCACACGGAGAGGATCCGGAAGGCTTCGCCGAACTGGCCGAAAAGGCAACGGCCGAAGAACTCACCAAGGCCGCAGCGCTCAGCGCCACACTGGCTCAGTTGAACGCAGCTGTGGACATGTACGAGCTGACCGCTAAGCAGTTAAAGCTCGCAGCCACGACCTCGATCACGATCAAAACGGAGGTGACCGACCATGAATGAGCTCCGGGACGTATTCACAAAATACAAAGCAGTCGTATTTTTTGACACTGAGACAACCGGGCTCGAAGCTGAAAGCTGCCAGATCATTGAACTGGCAGCGATCAGAGTCGAGAAAACCGAACGGGGCACCATCCGCATGGCCGACAGCGCCGACGTGTTCGTGAAGCTGCCGGAAGGTGAGCGGATCCCTCAGAAGATCGTCGAGCTGACAGGGATCACAGACGAGCAGCTCGAAAACGAAGGAATCACCGAGGCTGAGGCTGCAACTCGCTTCACTGAGTTGATCAGCGGCGGCCGTGTCCTTCTGGTAGCCCACAATGCACAGTTTGACCTCCTGTTTACTGCTGAAATGCTCAGGAGACACGGAAACGGCGGCCCGGAGGCCCTGAAAGCTGCCGACTATCTGGACAGCCTGACCGTTTACAAAGACCGCCGGGCATATCCTCACAAGCTGGCGAACGCGATCCTCACCTATAAGCTGGAGGACAAGGTTCAGAACTCCCACAGAGCGATCGACGACGTGGCGGCACTGTTTGAGGTGTGCAAGGCCATGGACGCGGAACGCTCCGATCTTCTCAGCTATGTGAACGTGTTCGGATATAACCCGAAGTATGGAGTAAGTGGGAAACGGATCGAAAAGGTGGCCTACTGGCCGCAGAATTTCAACAAATACATGCAGGCTCCGAGCTATACGCTCCCGGCCAAACTCAGACAAAGAAGGAGGTAACAGAAATGCGAAGCAGCTCGCTGAAAGTATACAGCCCGGTGGAATACACCGGGTACAAAGAAAAAAGAAGCGGCCACCCGTCGGAACCGGGAAGCCGCACAGGCAATCGAAAAACCACGCGAAAGCCTAAGCCTATTTTATACCGGCTGCGCCGTTTTTGCAAGCGCCTGAACTGGAAAAGGATCGGCGGGCTGGCAGTCACCACAGTGGTGATTGTGTTCGCAGCGCGCGGCGTCGTGGGTATGTTATCAGAACACACCCAGACAAAAACAGCCCCGATCGCAATCAGCAGCCCGGCGGCCGAGGAATCTCAGCCCTACGTTTTCTACTACAAGGACGGGCAAGCCGTAAGCTGGGAGGACGTCACAGACGCATGGGCCGCAGAGGCAGGAATCCAGAAGCGCTACGCTCTCACTGACGCCGAGCGACTGGAGATCGCTCAGGTGCTCACGGCCGAAGCCGGAGGCGAGCCCTTCGCCGGAAAGATCGCAGTAGCTCAGTGTATTCTCCAGACCTGCGAGGACGAAGGGATCCGACCGGACGAAGTGCTGCGCGTGTACGCATATAGCAAGCGCCGCCCGGAACCGACTCAGGAAGCCCTCGAAGCCGTGCAGGACGTGTTCGACTTCGGGATCGTGGCAACGACCGAGCCGATCAAATACTTTTATGCTCCCGCTCTCGTGGACAGCGAGTGGCACGAGTCCCAGATCTATGTAATGACCATTAACGGACACCGATTTTTTAAGGAGGCAACCGAATGAATAACGAAAACAAGCCAAGCGTGATCGCAGAGCTCACGGCTGCACTTGCCAGCATGGCGGAACGTGCCGCCGCTGCTGAGGCCGAAGCCGAGCAGTACAAGAAAAGCTCAGGCGAGTGGTACCAGTTTTTCACCAGCAAGGACAAGGAACTGAGAGACACGCAGGCAGAACTCCAGAAAGCCCGCGAAGCTCTGGAAGCAAAGGAAGGAGAACAGAACCATGGCAACGACAAAGAAAGCAATAACTGAGGCAGAGCAGGCCGCAGAAATCAAAGAAGCAACCGCAGCACCTACCGCAGAGCCGGAAGCTCCAGCCGTAACACTGGACGAACTGGAAGGCATGGACATGAACATGTTCGACGCAGAGGAAACCGAAAGCGCTCCGCGCCCGGTATGGCGTATCACTGACGACGGCTGCGCCGACTGGGCCTGCCGAAAAATCGCAGAAGAAAAGACCGAGCTCGACCGGATCACCGCACTGGGCGAAAGCCAGATCGAGAAGATCCAGCAGAGAATTGACGCCGCTCAGCGCAGATATGAAAACGGCACCCGTTTTCTCACTGGAAAGCTCGCGGAATACTTCGAGACAGTCCCGCACAAGACAACCAAGACAAAACACAGCTACCGCCTTCTCTCCGGCACTCTGGTGAAGAAAATCGGCGGCAGCACCATGAAACAGGACGACGACACACTTCTGGCCTACCTGAAAGCCTCCGGCAATGAGGATATGATCCAGAATACTGAAAAGCCGAAGTGGGGCGAGTTCAAGAAACGCCTCGAAATTGTAGGCGGCCAGATCGTAGACAAAACCACCGGCGAGCTGGTGGAGGGCGTGCAGATCATTGAGAAACCGGACACCTTCACGGTGGACGTGTAAGGAGGTAGCGCATGGCAACAACCAAGGAAACGGCGGCCGCTAAGACGGCCACCACCCCACCGGTACCTCTAACGCTGCAGCAGAAGTTCATCAAGCTGCGCGAAGCCGTTCCCTCTATCACCCAGAAGGCCCACAGCGACGGCGTAAAGTACAAGTTCGCGAAGATCTTCGACGTGTACCAGCTTCTCACTCCGGCCATGAATGAGTTCGGCGTCAATTTTGACATTGTAGGCGAGCAGGCAACCCGGCACAGTGAAAACGGGGATCCGATCTACTACTCCAACTTTACGCAGCACACCAGAAACGGCGACCGCATTGTCTGGGTGTATGAGGCCGACCTCACGATCCGCTGGACGAACGCAGACAACCCGGACGAGACTTTGGAAGTTACTCTCCACGCAATCGGAACGAACGACGGAGGCCCGGACAAGGCCAAAGGCTCCGCGTGGACGTACTGCCTCAAATACTACCTGTTCGAGAAGTTCGGCATTGATCAGGGCGACGACGATCCAGACATGAGTGACCACAGCAGCGAGCCCCCTCAGCAGGGCCAGAAGCAGCACACAGGAGCTCAGAACGGGAACCGGCAGGGAAACACCCAGCCACAGGCACAGAACGGCCAGACGGGGCGCTCAGGCGCCGCACGGCCACTCTCAGACGCTCAGCTCTCCCGCCTCTACCGTAAAGGTGAGGACGCCGGGTACTCTCAGCAGTCGATCAACGACTGGATCCTGAAAAAATACGGACAGCAGGATCCGCACAACCTGACGCGGGCCCAGTATGACGAAGCCTGCGCCGCTATGGACAACGTAAAGCAGCAAGGAGGACAAGACAATGCTTAATCATGTGGAGCTTCTGGGCCGTCTGGCTCAGGAGCCTGAAATCAGATACACACAGAGCGGCACACCGGTGGCGAGCTTCGACCTCGCCGTGCAGGTACCGAGCAAGAACAAGGACACTGCTCCGGATTATATCCCAATCGTGTGCTGGAGAGAACGCGCTGAGTTCTGCGGCCGTTACCTCTCCAAAGGCCGCCAGATCGTAGTCGAGGGCCGGATCTCTACCCGTAAATGGAAGGACGAGAAAACCGGACAGAACCGCAAGGCCGTGGAAGTTGTGGCCTCGAACATTTACTTCGCAGACAGCAACGGAGGCAACGCAAATGGCAATTCTCAGCCCGCCAGCAATGACGGATTCATGGACGTGCCGGACGACGGACAGCTTCCTTTTAACTAATCACACCGACCGGAGGACGACCGCCGGACAGACCGGCGGAACTCCACGGCCGAACCAGAAACAAACCACGAAAGGAGGTGCCGACAGTGGCATGGATCCAAATTCACCAACAACTGAAAGACCACCGCAAGGTGCTGGCTGCTGCTGACGAGCTCGACATTGAACCGGCTCACATGCTCGGCCTGCTGATCTCGTTCTGGCTCTGGGCCATTGATAACGCACCAGACGGATCCCTCGCTGGAATATCCGACAGAATGATCGCAAGAGCGGCCCAGTGGGACAAAGATCCGGAGGAATTTGTGGCCGCCCTGACCTCTGCGTCCCTGCTGGACACCACAGAGGACGGCGTTCTGGAGATCCACGACTGGAGCGAGTACACCGGAAAGCTGATCGAACAGCGAGAAAATGAGAAAAATCGTTCGAGAGCCCGCCGCGCTGCTGCTAAGTCAAACGACCGGAGGACGACCGCCGGACAGTCTGCGGACGCAAGCAAGAGCGACCAGAAAAAGACCGCAGGTAGAGTAGACCAGACCAGAGTAGACCAGAGTAGACCAGAAAATAAGGGGGATACCCCCATAACCCCCGCGGCCGAGAAGCAGCCAAGCGCTCAGGAACGACGTTTCGCAGAGTTCTGGACTGCATACCCGAAGAAAGTCGGCAAGAAAGCAGCACAGAAGGCATGGGAAAAGGCAAAGCCAGACGCTGAACTGTTCGAGAAGATCATGCAGGCAGTGGCAACAGCTAAAACCTCGGAACAATGGCTGCGAGAAGGCGGCCGCTTCATTCCCAACCCGTCAACATGGATCAATCAGGGACGCTGGGACGACGAACCTCTCCCACCTGCCGGATCCGGAAGCTATCAACAGCGACCGGGTGGAAATTGTGGAAAACCTGACACCATGGACGTGCTCGCGGGGATAATCGCAGACGAGGAGGGGGGCTTCGAGATATGACAAAAGCAGACGCGGCTCGACTGGTGGCGATCGTCGTCACCGCCTACCCGAATTTTGACAAGTTCAAGGACGCGAAAGCAATCGAGGCAACGGTGAACCTCTGGGCCATGATGTTTGAGCAAGACGAATCCGGGATCGTAGCGCTGGCAGTTAAAAAACACATTGCAACAAACAAATGGCCGCCGAGTGTGGCCGAAGTCCGGGAGATCATGCTGGAGATCCAGCACCCGGAACTCATAGAGCCGGACAAGGCATGGCTGGCCGTGAGCGACCTCATGTACAGCGCCGGACAATTCAACCACGGAGATCTCTCCCACCAGCTCCCGCCTCTGGTGGCGCGAGCCGTTGAGTCAATCGGCTGGACTTCTCTCTGGGAAATGCACCGCAGCGCATACATAGGCGGCAAGCCCGGCATGGATCGGGTAGCCTTCATGCAACAGTACACGCCAATGTACGAACGGGAAAAGTCCCGCAGCATGACACCGGCACAATTAACCGAGAAGATCGACAACGCGGCCGGATCCCTTCCGGACAAAGGCCAACGCCTGATAGAGTACCGGGAAAGCGAACGCCGCAGGAAAGAGCAGGAAATGGAGGCTATCACCCGCGGTGCCCTCCGACTGGAGAGCCAGATCGTCGAACAGACGAAGCTCGAACTCAGAGGGGAGGTGCTGGGATGATCCTACAAGGCGACGCACTGGAGGAACTCAGAAAGCTGCCGGACAAATGCTGCAGCGTCTGCGTAACTTCACCACCCTACTACAACGCCAGAGACTACGGAGCAGCCGAACAGCTCGGAACCGAAAGCTCTCCGGAGGAATACACACGCAAGCTGGTGGAAGCCTTCCGGGAAGTCGCCAGAGTCCTGAAAGACGACGGCACCCTCTGGCTGAATATCGGCGACAGCTACGCGAGGCATATCGAGGACGGAGGGATCAAGCGCAAGGATCTGATCGGGATCCCGTGGCTGCTGGCTCTGGCTCTCAGAAGTGACGGCTGGTACCTCCGGGCGGACATTATCTGGAACAAGCCCAACGCCATGCCGGAAAGCGCCAAAGACAGACCGGCAAGATCTCACGAGTATGTTTTTTTACTCAGCAAAGCGGCCGCCTATTACTACGACGCCGAGGCCGTCAAGGAGCTGGCCGTCGGGTACGATCCGAAAAAGCCCGGCCGGAAGCGCGGCAACGCGAAAACCTTCCGCGGCGGCACCGCCTACACTCACGATCAGGCCAAAGCCAACAGCGCCGAGGTGGATCGAGGCAGCCACGGGCTCCAGAGAAATGAAACCGGCAAACGAAACCGCCGGGACGTCTGGGCGATCGCCACGCGGCCATATAAAGGCGCCCACCTCTCCACGTTCCCGGAGGAACTGGCCAAGATCTGCATACTGGCCGGGAGCAAACCGGGCGACACGGTTCTGGATCCATTCTCAGGAAGTGGAACCACAGGAGCCGCAGCCCTCAAAGAAGGGCGGAACTATATCGGGATAGAGATTAACCCCGACACCTGCAAAATACAAGAGCAGCGACTCGCTGAGGCTGCTCAGGAAGGAGCCAAACCATGAAACGCGGTGAAATTTATTATATCGAGAGCACATACCGGGAAACCGGAAGCGAGCAGCGAGGCGGCCGTCCTGCGGTGATCGTCTCCAATGACAAGAACAACGAAAACAGCGAGGTTGTGGAAGTGGTATACATGACCACCAAACCAAAGAACGACCTCCCCACCCATGTATTTATTCGGAGCGCACTCTCCCCTTCTACCGTCTTATGCGAACAGGTAAACAGCGTAAGCGTGAAAAGAATCGGGACGCTGATCGGAAAATTGACAAAGAGCGAGCTCGCAGCCGTGGACTCTGCTCTGGCAATCTCTCTGGGGATCGACTTCATGGATCCGAAGCCCGCAGCTAAAGAAGCGGAGCATTTACTGGAAGAAATGAGCAAGCAGCCACTCCAGATCGTCCGGCCGGATCCAGACATTGAAAAGATCAAGCTCGAAACGGAGCGCGATCTCTACCGGAATTTATACAATGAGCTGCTGAGCAAAACCATGAAAGGAGCAAGCGCATGAGAAAAAAACTGGTTTACATCTGCTCCCCGTGCCGCGGGGACATTGAAAAGAACATAGAAAAGGCCCAGCGCTACTGCCGCGAAGCCGTCGAACTCTGGGACGACGTGATCCCGATCGCGCCTCATGTATATTTTACCCAGTTTCTTGACGACACCAAGCCGGAGGAACGCGCCGCGGGCTTGGACATGGGCCTCTCACTTCTGGCCATGTGCGACGAGCTCTGGGTTTACGGTATCGAGAATCCGAGCGAGGGCATGAGAAACGAGATCGAATACGCAAAGCAGCACCAAATCCCGATCCGGAACGCTGCCGAGCTTTACAGAAACCGCGAGGCCGAAACACTTCCGATCGGTGACGCGCTGATCGTTCTCCCCTCTCGCGTCGGGAACCTGAACGGAGTCGCCGCGATCGAGTCCACGACCGTGCGGATCAATGGCGAAATGATCTTAGACCTTGCGATCGAGCTCAGACGCCACCCCGGCCATGACATCACGCTGGAGGCCGACCAAAACGCAGGCCCGGAGGTAGAACAATGAGCTGGGACACGGTTCCGGGAAGAAACGGCGAAGGCTACCCGGATCCAACAGCAAGCACCGCCCTTGCACGAGTGCAGCATAGCCAGAAGGGCCTCCAGAGCAAGCGAGCCGGTGAACACTTCGAGAATATGATCACCGCAAGCCTGAACTGGTACTACGACAAGGGCGTGGCCTTCGTTGAAAAGACTCCGGAGCCCATGAAGCCGCTCAGGAAGCCAGACCGACAGGGCCGTTTTCTTGCTTGCTACACCAAAGCCGGGCAGCCGGACTTCAAGGGAACGCTCACCGGCGGCCGGGCCGTGGTATTTGAGGCAAAGCACACCGACAGCGACAAGATCGACCAGAGCCGCCTCACGCCTGAACAGGTGGAAAGCCTGACGCTGCACCACAAGCTCGGAGCTGCTGCCTTCATTATGGTGAGCGTGGGGCTGGAAAACTTCTACCGGGTACCGTGGGAAGTATGGCGAGACATGAAACAGATCTACGGACGCAAGCACATGAAACTCGAAGATCTGGAACCGTACCGCGTGCAATATATCGCCGGGATCCTCAAACTGCTGGAAGGTGTGGAGATCGACTACACCGAGGAAGGAGGCACGCCATGAAATGCGAATACTGCGAGCTCCGCAGAGTCGGGCCTTTTGTAATCTCAAAAGCCTGCACCATGCTGAGCGGAAAGTTCAAAAATAAACAGACGGGCGAACCGTTAAAAATTTGTATGCACCACATGACCTCCCCGGATCCGTGCATGAACGGAGGGGACGGCTGCGGGCTTTATAAAACACAGAAAGGAGAACGAGCCAATGAACGACGCGCTGCTGAGCAGTAAAAACATGTGCTGGTGTACTCCGCCGGACTTTTTCGCGGAACTGGATCGCGAGTTTCATTTTGAACTGGATCCGGCCAGCACTGACAAAAGCGCCAAGTGCGCGAAACACTTCACACCGGACGACGACGGCCTAAAGCAAGACTGGGGGGGTATTGCGTGTTCTGCAATCCGCCATACGGCCGAGCGGTCGCCGACTGGGTACGCAAGGGCTACGAGGAAAGCAGGAAGCCCGGCACTACCGTGGTTATGCTCATTCCTTCGCGGACTGACACGGCGTATTTTCACGACTGGATCTTCGGCAAGGCCAGCGAGGTGAGATTCCTCCGCGGACGCCTGAAATTCACCGACGAGGACGGGAACGGCGAGGACGCAGCTCCGTTTCCTTCCGCCGTCATAGTGTGGCGAAGTCCGGAAAGCACCGGGCGCGAGTTTGCCACATGGCACATGTAAACGCACCAGAGCCAGCGGGGCCACTGCTCCGCCGGTTCGGATAAGGAGGAAACCATGGACAGGATCACCAAACAGACACGCCGCCAAAGTTACGACGGCATACGAACACGCAGCGGCGAACGCTGCAAGCTAATACTGGAAACCCTCGGAAACCGGTCAATGACCGTGGAAGAAATCACCGACGAGCTGGTGGCTGCGGGCCACCTGAAATACTACGACCGCAACTTCGTGGCGCCGAGACTCACAGAGCTGAAAGGCGCCGGAGTTCTTGAAGTCGTCGGAAAGAAACCGAGCAAAAGAACCGGAAAAAATACAGCCATATGGGCTGCGGTAAGGAGGTAAGCACATGAAAAAGCAGAAAGTACAGGCAAAGATCAACCTCGAAACCCTCGCAGGCGGAGCCTTCGCCGAGAAACTCAACGAGGCACTCATGCAGGTGGCTGAAAACATTCAGAATCCAAACACAGAAGCAACCACCAAGCGCCAGATCACGGTAAATATTAAATTTACGCCGAACAAAACCCGCCAAATGGTAGGAACCCAGATAGCTGTCACGACAAAGCTCGCAGCTACCGAAGCGATCGACACGCAAATGGTGATGGGCGTCAATATGAGAACCGGCCAGATCGAGATCACCGAATATGACGGCCAGATCCGCGGGCAGATGGATCTCTCCGACTTCACAGCCGCCGATCAGGATCCGGAACCAGAAGAAACACCAGCTGCAGCTCCTACACCGGGACAGAATCCAACCGGCAAACCTCTGGATCTCAAAAACAGGGGAAAACAGGCGCCTGCTGTCGCTGCTGAATTAGTTCCGGGCCGTGACTACGATCCGGACACCGGCGAAGTGTACGAAACCGCCGGACAGTCCGCGGACGACCACCAGACAACCAGCGGACGCAATAACATGAAGGTGGTAAAAATCGCACCAGTAAAAGAAGCATAAGGAGGGCAAGAAAACGGAAGGAATCAAAGAAGCAATCGCATATATCACAGGGCTGGCCGTAAAGGCTGAGAAGCCGGAAACAATCGAGATCAACGGCCGGACATACTGTACGAAGGATCTCAGACGCTATGACGCAGCCGACAAGGCCGAGCCGATCAAGGCGACCACTCTCACCTCTCTGGTGGACTATATCAAGGAAAGCCGCGAGGAACTCCGCGACAGAATGATCATTCAGGTGGTAAGCGCCACAAAGGTGCTGCTCTACTCCGGACTGCTGGCAGAGCGTGACCGTGAGACTCTGTTCGAGGTCAACGCCATGCTGCCGCAGTTTGAGTATGGCCGCGAGTATGATCAGGAGAGCTTCCTCGTGGCTATGCAGTCATGCTTCCAGAAAACAGACGACCGCAAAGCCGTCACCATTATGGCGAGCAATATCGTGAACACACAGCAGGGAACCTTCTCAGACGACGGCGTAAGCCAGCAGGCAATCATCAAAACCGGAGTAACCACAAAGGACGCCGCCTTCGTTCCTAACCCGGTGAACCTGATCCCGTACCGCACATTTTTGGAAGTCCCGCAGCCTGCGAGTGACTTCGTGTTCAGAATCAGCGAGGGACGCGGCGGAGCCCCTGCCTTCAAGCTGGTGGCTGCTGACGGTGGCCTCTGGAAGTCTCAGGCGGTGGACAATGTGAAGAACTACCTCGTCAAAGCACTGGTAGACGTTCCGGATCGCGAAAAGATCACGATCATTGCATAATGTGGCCGACATAAAAGTCGGGAACAAACCGGGAGGGCCAAGCTCTCCCGGCAAACCAAAGGAGGACAAGAACATGCTGATCATAAACATAGTGCTGGCCCTCGTGGCTGCTCTCCTGCTTTTTGGAGTTATCGGAGAAAAAGACGGACTCAAACAGCAGAACATCACGATCGCCTTCGTGGCCGTGATCGTGCTTATTATCGCATTAAATAGATTTTTCTAAGGAGGACAAAACCATGGAATATAAACCGAAAGTTATCACCGGAAAAGTAAACGGCACCGGCTGGCCGATCGACGGCCATGTGCTCTGGTTCTCACAGTGGGACTACGACAACCGCGAGAGCTGGCACCTCTACGGCTGGGAGGACTCAGAGGACGAAGCAGTCATGCAGACCGTATTCCAGACCGAAACAGAGGCGGGCCTCTGCCTGTTCGATACTCTGGAGAAGTTCGCAGAAAATTGGAAGGCAAAGAAATGGGAACCACAGGGCTCGTTCTGCCTGCCGCTGGACAAGGTGGAAGTGCTGGAGGTAAAGCAGGAAGAAAGCACCAACAACACCCGCGAGCAGCTCCGGGTTCACGGCTTCGATCTGACGCCAAGAAAGCAGACCGACCGGGGCGGGATCCTCTGCCTCCCGCTGGACAAGAACCTGAACGGCGACGTGCAGGCCAAGCACCCGGACTGGGAGCCCGTCGAGTGCCCGACATGTGGCCGGAAATGCTGGAAACACCCGGAAGCCGACCGACTCGCCAAAGAACAGGGCGCGAAAATGCTCTGTACTGAGTGCGCGATCAAGGCCGGGCTTCTGTCACCGTTCCGAAAGGAAGGCCCAAACCGCGCGCAGCGAAGGAGGGCAAAGCGTGAAAGAAGAAAATAACACAGAGGGGCTCTACTCTCTCAAAATAGACGCGAGGCGCTACTTCCCCGGCGAGAATATACCGGGGGACGTGCTGGAGGCACTCCAGTGTAGGCGATACGCCGAAGCGCTGGCCTTCTATCTGGAGCGTGACCTCAACGACATAGAAAAACAAGCTCACAGGCTGGCGGAAAGCACCACACTGAGCTACTCGGAAGCACTCTACAAGATCGGCGGTGATATGCTGCGGGGCAATCCGGAAAAACCGGCCCCGCTCTACCACTGGCCGATCAGGCGAGAACCGGTGCGACCGAACCGCGCAGCAAGACGAGCAGCCAAAAGAAAAGGAGGACGAAATGGACGATAACAAGAACAAGCCTATGGGCTGGCCGATACTCTACACACTGGCAACACTCGCAGGCGTGGCCGTGCTGGCAACTCTGAAAGCCTGCGGCATTATTTCAATGAGCTGGCCGGTGGTGATCGCCGGGCTCGTGTGGGTACCCACCGCCCTGCTGCTGATCACTCTCTGGGTGGCTACTCTCCTGATCTGGATCGGGCGAACCGGGAAAAAGATCAGGGAATACAATCGCAGGAGAAAGATCTCCCGCACTCTGGACGAATCCATGATAGGGCTCACGCTGAACAGCGTCGGCCCCATTTATGGTATTAAAAGAAATAAAGGCGAAAGCAACGACGACTACGAGAAAAGGATCCGCGAAACGGTGGGGCTCTCCCCTCGCAGTCTACCAAAATACAAAACCATGGAACAGCTCACCCTCTCCAATGTGGGCCCGATCTATGGCATCGTAAAGAAAAAGGACGAGAGCTGGAAACGTTACCGTCGCAGAATCCTGAAAGCAGCCCGCACTCTGGACACCGTAAACGTACAGAACGCGCCGAAGCCGCGGAAGGAGTAGCCCATGCCGGAAATATGCGAAAAATGCTGGAACACCGGCTGCAAAGAAAACGAAATCCTCAGAGCGTCAAAGCTGGAGATCTGCCGCGCCTTCGAGTGCGGGCTCATTCCAGCAGACGCCGGGGAGTATGTAAGGGAGGACGAATAAATGGACTACAAAACAGAAGCACAGCCAAAGGCAACCGCCGGAGGGGTACCGGTATTCTGCGCCCATGACGCGATCGTGGCCATTGAGAAGCTGATCCCAAACCCGAAGAACCCGAACACGCACCCAGACGCACAGATCCAAGCGCTCGGCCGCATTATCCGCCAGACCGGGTGGAGGGCACCGATCACAGTGTCGAAGCGCTCCGGCTTCATAGTAAAGGGCCACGGCCGCCTCGCTGCTGCCAAGCTCGAAGGACTCACCGAAGTGCCGGTAGACTATCAGAACTACACGAACGAAGCCGAAGAATACGCCGATCTGGTGGCTGACAACCGGATCGCAGAGCTGGCCGAGATTGACAACAAGCTGCTGGCTGACATTTTCGCCGACATTGACACCGGCGAGATCCCCATGGAGCTGACCGGCTACACCGACAAGGAAGTGGAAAGCCTCGTCACCGGACTGGCCGAGGCCCTGCACAATGACCTCACAGAGCCGGACGAGATCCCGGAAGCTCCAGAGGGTGACGGAATGATCACGCAGAAGGGCGACCTCTGGATCCTCGGACGCCACCGCGTTGTCTGCGGTAACTCCACAGACGAGGACGCCATGTGCCTGCTGCTGGACGGAAACCACCCGGAGATCCTTCTCACGGATCCGCCGTACTGCTCCGGAGGTTTTCAGGAGTCCGGAAAGTCCGTCGGAAGTATCGGAACCAAACAGTCCGACGGGAACGGCGGGCAGAAAACGCCGACGATCAGCTCGGACAACCTCAGCACCAGAGGCTACCAAACACTGATGAGGGCCGTCCTCTCCGCTACCGACATAAAGGTGGCCTACATCTTCACAGACTGGAGAATGTGGCTCTATTTGTGGGATTTGGTGGAGGCTTCGGGCCTTGCGATCCGGAATATGATCGTCTGGAATAAGAAAACGCCGGGAATGGGTAACGGCTGGAGGGCTCAGCATGAGCTCGTCATGTTCGCCCACAGAACAAAGCCAGCGTGGGACAACCACAAGGGCTACGGGAACGTGATCGAAGCCACCCGCTCCGGGAATGAGCTCCACCCGACACAAAAGCCGGTGGAGATACTGGAGAAGCTGCTGGACAATACACAGTGGGCCGAGGGCGTCCTCGACACCTTCGGAGGATCCGGCACGACTCTGATCGCTGCGGAAAGCGTCGGGCAGCCTGCCTATGTCATGGAAATGGAGCCCGCATTTGTGGACGTGATTGTAAAACGCTACATAAAGACAACCGGCAAGACGACCGGGATCCGACTGTTCAGGAAGGGTAAAGAGCTGGGACGCGAGCACTTCGAGAGAATGTTCACGGAGTAAACCAGCGAAAGGAGGTGGAACCCATGCACCAGAACAGTGAGGCAAAACAGCCAAAGGAAACCGACGAGATCAAGAAAAAGCTGGAAAGCTACGCAGCACTTCACCGCAGGATCGACAACCAGATCGAACGGCTGGAGAATCTGGAGGCCGTCATGGGCTCCATATCCTCGCCGAGCTTCGACGGAATATCCGGAGGCGGTGGCGACGGAACCAGCAAACAGGAACGGCAGGTGATCCAGAAGGTAACACTGGAGGAAACGATCCGCCGCATGATCGCAGACGAGGATCAGGAACGCAGCGAACTGGAGGCCCTGATCTCTGAAATGGAAAAACCGGACGAGCAGACCGTGTTAGAAATGCACTACTTCGACGCAGCGAACTGGTGGACAGTATGCGCCGCCCTTCATGGTAGCCGGGAGGACTACGACGAACACGAGCAGCGCTACCTCAAAAGAACATTCAAGCTGCACGGCTCGGCGCTTCAATCGCTGGCCAGAATATACAGAGCAAAACAGGAACAGGGATAACAACGCCCGCCAGAAGCCACAGGAAGGCCGACGGCGGGCTTTTTTGTGCGTCCGAAGAAATACACACACTCAGGAGAAAGCCGCAGGAGAAGCACTCACGAGCACACAGGGGGATAAAAAGGGACAAAAAGGGATAAAAGGGGATAAACCACCGTGCTACTCTGTATAACAGCGAAAGCCGTCCGGGGACATGGTAAAGATCCGGGCGGTTTTTCCTATGTGCCAACCCTCAGAAAAGAACTGGGAGGGGTGCAAATTTTCCACAGGAAGGAGCAAACACATGGGCGGTCTATTCTATACCGGCCAAAGCCGCCGAACCTCTGGCAGTTTCACCGTGACATGCTCCGGAGCTGAGGACATTGTGAAGCGACTCAACAAACTGGAGAACGGCGGGCAGACGGCAATCAAGAAAACCGTCAACGACTTTATGAGCCGTGCGCCTGCGTGGGTATCGAAGGGAATCCGCGAACACTACGGGGTAGACACTGCTGCAATCAACGAGGCCAAACAACAACCTCGGAGGGGGCAGAACTCAATCCAAGTGGCGGGGGTTCAAGTTGATAGTGCCTCCCTCGTTTATAAGGGGCGGACACTGACACCGACGCATTTCAAAATGAGCCCGAAGTCCAGACCAAGCGCTCAGCAAAAGAAGCCGATCAGAATCCCCGGCCAACTGATCGCCGGAGCTGGTGACGTTGCAATGGTTCGACCACCGCGGCCGTACCAAGTCAAGGCGACGATCATCAAAGGCTCCCGTGTGAGCCTCGGCTCGAACGTATTCCTCACCGGTGGAAACGGCGGCTCCATGCTTCCGTTTCAAAAGACTGGGAGGGGGCGCTCCCCGATCGAGGCCGTGCGTACTCTGTCCGTGCCTCAGATGATCGACGGCAAAGCACGCCAGACCATTGAGACAACAATCTCCGAGAAGCTCGGCGAACGCTTCAACCATTACATAGATCAGGTAATGAAGTAGCCCAACGCTCCGAGCTCACGAGCCAAAGCCAAGCCAACGAACACGCGCCAAGCAGCAAGCCAAGCGCGAAGCAATCGAACAGCAAAGCCAAAGCGAAACCAAAAGCAACAGCAACAAAGAACAGCGAAACAAAGCGACCAAAACAAAGAAACAAAAGGCAAAGCGACTCGACCGAGCAACCGCTCCGAAATTTTTCCGCAGCCCGAAGGTACTGTCCGGGCCGCCAAACGCCTGCGGTGCTGGCGAGCCCAAAACACGCGCAGACTCAGAAAATTTTTTTCAGGCCGTTTCGTTTCGTTTGCCCCAAAGAAAGGAGGTGGCGCCATGGCGGAAGGTAAGCAGAATCTCCAAAACGCTGCCATTATTGCGAAGCTGTTCGGCGTCACCGACCGCCGGATCCAGCAGCTCGCAAAAGAGGGAATTATTCCAGCCGCCCAGAAGCGGCCGTACATGTTCGACCTGCTTCCGACGGTGCAATCTTATATCCGTTACCTGAGCGACAAAGCCAACGGCCGAGAGGCCAAAAGCGCCGACACCGCTCAGGTTGAAATGGAGAAACTGCGGGCTGAGGCTGACATGAAACGCAGTAAGGCAGATATGGCAGCCATGCAACTGAAAGAGCTCGAAGGCAAAATGCACCGCAGCGAGGACGTGGAGGCCGTGACGAACGACCTCGTTTACACTGTCCGCAGCATGATAATGGCACTCCCCGGACGTTTGGCCATGGACGTTGTGCAGGTGGCAAGCGCCAACGAAGCCTCGGCACTGATCCGGGCGGAGTGCTACAAAATTCTGAACGAGCTCGCAAACTACAACTACGATCCGGCGGTATATCAGCGGCGGGTGCGGGATCGTGAAGGCTGGAGCGACGTCATAGTGGCCGCTGATGAAGCCGACGACTAAAAAATCCACCGCGAAACTCAACGCAGCCATAGCACCGGCCATTCGCAACTTTAAGCCACCCGAAGATCTGACGGTGGCCGAATGGGCCGATAGACACCGCCGCCTATCCCCGGAGAACTCCGCGGAGTCTGGCCCGTGGCGCACCTCGCGCACGCCGTACCTGCGGGAACCTATGGAAGCGTTCACGGATCCGAGGATCCGCAAGATTGTAATGGTGGCAGCGTCTCAGGTGGGAAAATCTGAGCTGGAGCTGAACATAATCGGCTACATTATCGACCAAGATCCCGGCTCGATCCTGTTCGTCCAGCCCTCCCTCGACGACGCCAGAAAGTTCTCACGCCTCCGTATCGCTCCAATGATACGAGACAGCAAGGTGCTGAGGGCGAAAGTTTCCGACGTCAAAAGTAAAGACTCCGGGAACACAATCCTCCAGAAGTCATTCCCCGGCGGTATGCTCACGATCACAGGATCCAACAGCGCCTCCGCTCTGGCTTCCACTCCTGCCCGCTACATTCTCGGCGACGAGCGCGACCGCTGGGCCGTGTCTGCCGGTGCCGAGGGTGATCCGTGGGCTCTGGCCGAAGCCAGACAAGCCACGTTCTACAATGCGAAGGCCGTCGAGGTATCAACTCCGACCATAAAAGGCGCTTCAAATATCGAAAGCAGCTACTACCTCGGCACGCAGGAACGCTGGTGCCACCAGTGCCCTGAGTGTGGAGAGTACGGCGAGATCACCTTCGACCGCGTACACTTCGATCATACGGTGGCCAAAGTCCGCGGGAAAAAGGCGTACAAGATCATGGGCCCGATTACATGGTGCTGCCCCGCCTGCGGCTGCATAGTACCGGAGGAAAAAATGCGGAAGCAGCCCGCGAAGTGGATCGCCGAGAACCCGGCGGCCTACGACGAGGGCGTCCGTTCCTTCTGGCTGAACGCTTTTTCTTCTCCATGGACTCCATGGGAAAAGATCGCGCTCAAATTCTTGCAAGCCAAGGACGATCCTCAGAAGCTCAAAGTAGTTTACAACACACTGCTGGGTGAGCTCTGGGAGGATCGTGGCGACATAGCCGACGAGGACACCATGCTGGCCCGGCGCGAGGACTACGGCACCAATGCCGACGGCTCTCCCGTCGAAGTTCCGGAAGGCGTTCTCGTTCTCACCTGCGGCGTAGATACTCAGGACAACCGTTTGGAGTACGAAGTCGTAGGCCATGGCTTCTACGGTGAAACGTGGGGCATAAAAAAGGGCTACATCATGGGAAAACCAGACACCGACGAGGTATGGCAGCAGCTCGACGACGTGATCGACCACGTTTACCGCTTCAAGGACGGAAAAGGGCTGCGGATCTCGATCACCTGCGTGGACTCCGGCGGCCATTACACACAAGAGGTATACACTCGCTGCCGTGAGCGTAAAAACAAGCGTGTTTTTGCTATCAAGGGCAAGGGTGGCGACGGGATCCCATTCGTGACGCCTCCGTCAAAGGTTCCGATCAAGGACAACAAGCGGATCACCTGCTGGCTCTACACGCTCGGCGTTGACGCCGGAAAGGAAACGATCATGTCGAGCCTAAAGGTTCAGGAAGCTGGCCCGAAATATTGCCATTTTCCGATCCACGAGTCCTGTGGCTACGATACCTATTATTTCAACGGCCTGCTCTCTGAACGTCTGGAGCTCACGCAAACAAAGCGCGGTAACCAGTGGCACTGGGTAAAAATCCCCGGGCACAACCGGAACGAGGCCCTCGACTGCCGAAACTATGCGAACGCCGGGCTAAAAATCATAGATCCGGACATGTTCGCAGTAGAGCGACGTCTGAAAAATGTCCAAGAAACGCCGCAGACCAAACCGACGCAGCGCCGAAAACCGAAACCGGCAGCGCGGAACTACTTCGACGAGTGGTAAGGAGGTGAACCCATGAGAACAAAAGAAACCATACAGCAAGAGCTCACAGAAACGAGGACACGACTCAGTGCGTATCTGGCCCGTGAGGCTGACATGCTCAGCAAAGACGGGGTGCAGCTCTACACAATCGGCTCCAGAAACCTGCAACGGTACCAGACTTCGCTCGCTTCCGTTCAGGACATGATCGCGAAGCTGCAAAAGCGAGTCCGCGAGCTGGAGGCGGAACTGGCGGGCGGATCTGCTCGCCGCGCCGTGGGGGTAGTCCCCCGCGACTGGTAAATGGGTAAACGCTGGCCGATCGGCTGGCTTTACTACGGCGACGACCGCGGGAAAGTTTCGCTCCTTTAGATACCGCGGCCGCTGCCGTTTTTAATTTCTTGCAAGGAGGTGAGAAAAACGAAGTACGACCAAACGAGGGGGCTATATCTCCCGGATAACGTGCGCCCTCAGAACAAGGGCTACGGCGAAGCAGGCGCAAGCTGGAGGAAAAAAGCCGTGAAAGGCTTCAATGCTCCCAGCGGATCCGCTCACGAGGATATAGACTTCAACAACTACACCATGCGCCAGCGTGCCCGCATGTTATACATGGCCGCGCCGATCGCTACCTCGGCGATCAAAACCAACCGCACAAACGTGGTAGGCGTCGGGCTCAGGCTTAAAAGCCGGATCGACCGCGAAGTGCTCGGACTCTCACCGGATCAGGCAGAACAGTGGCAGAAAGAAACAGAGCGAGAGTTTTCACTCTGGGCCAGCAACAAGAGAGCCTGCGACGCCACCGGCATGAATAATTTCTACGGGCTCCAGCAGCTCGCGCTGATCTCATGGCTGCTCTCTGGTGACTGCATAGGGTTGATTAAGCAGTACGAAACCACTCGGCTGCTCCCCTACTCTCTCCGCGTCCACCTGATCGAGTCCGACAGAATCGCAACCCCAAACAACTACGGGGCCGGGACTACGCTCTACTACACGACCGGAAAGAACCCGGAAACGGGAAACACCATATACGACGGCGTGGAAGTAGACAAGAACGGCATGGTGGTGGCGTATCACATACGCAGCAACTATCCGTATGAGCTCGGCGCTCCGGTTACTGAATGGGCCCGCGTTCTGGCATACCAGAAAAGCACCGGCCTTCCGAATGTGCTCCACGTCATTGACACAGAGCGCCCGGATCAGTACCGCGGCGTGAGTTATCTCGCGCAGGTGATCGAGCCGCTGCTGCAGCTTCGCAGATATACCGAGTCCGAACTCATGGCCGCAGTCGTCGAGAGCTTTTACACTGCCTTCATTAAGACAGAGGCCCCGACTGATGAAATGCCATTCAATGAGGTGGATCCGGTACCGCCCGGAGAAACACGGAACCCGAACGAGTACAGCATGGGGCCGGGCCAGATCAATGTCATGGGGCCGGGTGAAAGCGTAGAATTTGCAAACCCGACACACCCGAACGGTAGTTTCGACAAGTTCGCCGAAGCGATCAGTGCACAAGTAGGCGCCGCGCTGGAAATTCCAAGTGACCTACTTCTGAAATCCTTCAACGCCTCATACAGTGCGAGCCGTGCTGCTCTGCTGGAAGCGTGGAAGGCGTTCAAAATGCGCCGCGAATGGCTGGCGGACGACTTCTGCCGCCCATGCTATGAAGTGTGGATGAGTGAAGCCGTGGCCCGTGGCCGCATTTATGCGCCGGGCTTTTTCCAGAATCCGGCGATCCGCGCCGCATACCTCGGCAGCGAATGGCTCGGCCCGTCTCAGGGACAGCTCGATCCGGTGAAGGAAATCACCGCCGAGATCCTCGCGTGCAGCGAAGGCTTCTCCACTCACGAGCAGAGCACGATCCGCCTCAACGGCGGCCAGTGGGACAGCAACGTGGAGCAGCTCAGGCGTGAAAACGAAAAGCTCGGAGGCGATCCACCGGATCCGCACCAGAGTGGCACCGGAACAACGGAACCGGACGACGGACAGGATCCGCCAGAAGGCGACGACAATCCGCACAACCCTGAAACAGCTCGCAAGAGGGGCACGGTGGCTCTCCGCAGCCTCGTGATCAGCGAGCAGATAAAGCAAACCATACAAGGAGGATAAGCCAATGAAAACCAAACATAGCGGCCTAATCATGGGCCCGGCTGCTGCTCCACAAGCTCCCGCGGCGACAAAGTTCTGGAATATGGCCAGCACCGGCGACGACGAGGGAGAGATCACTCTCTACGGCGACGTTATGAGCCAGCAGCCCGTTGACTGGTGGACAGGCGAACCGGAGCCCGGCCTTTTTATCACGCCGGAGGGCTTCATGGAGGATCTGGCAGCAGTCAAAGACAAGGGGCACATCACCGTCAAGCTCAATAGCTGCGGCGGCGATCTCTACACCGGAATCGCAATCCACAACGCGTTGAAAGCTCTCAGTGGTGAGGTGAACGTCATTGTCGAGGGAATCGCGGCCAGCGCTGCGAGCGTTATCATGTGCGCGGGCGACACCGTGACCGTGTACCCCGGTTCCCTAATTATGATCCACGGCGTAAGCGTTATGCTCTGGGACTACATGAACATGCAGGACATGAAGCAGCTTATGAAAGGAATGGACGCCAGCGAGCGAGCCGTGGCCGAGATCTACAACAGCAAGACAGGAATCGAAGTCGATACTCTCCGCGGCATGATGACCAAGGAGACGTGGTTCACCGGCCGCGAAGCTCTGGAGAAGGGCTTCGCTGACGCAATCAAAGAGGACGAGGACGATCCAGAAATGAGCATGAGCGCCGACAGAAAGGTGCTTTTTGTTAATGGAGTACGCCACAACGTTGACGGGCTCCAGCATGTGCCGGGCACTATCCCGGTGAAAGCAATCGCGACTCCACCGGCTGCAAAGCCCGGAGCAAATAAAAAGAAGCCGACCACAAAGGCGGCAAAAAAAGAAGGAGGTAACAAACTTATGGACGAGAAGGAACTGAGGGCAGCATACCCGGAGATCGTGGCCCAGATCGAGGCCAGCGCAAGAACCGAAGCGCAGAACGCTTCCGGCGAGGCCGTGGCAGCAGAACGCCAGAGAATCGAGCAGATCGACTCGATCGCCGCCTCTATCCCGGATCAGCAGCTCGTACACGACGCCAAGTACGGCGACAACCCTTGCACAGCTCAGGAGCTCTGCTTCCGTGTTATGCAGACCAGCGCAGCGTCTGGCCAGAATTTCCTCGCAGCATATCAGGCAGAGGGAGCAAAATCCGGAGCCGCAGACGTAGGCGCAGCACCTAACGGCGGCGCACCTGCAAGTGCTCAGGAACAGGACGCAGCAGACATTCAGGCGGTAGTTTCCGCCTACAACCAGACTAAAGGAGGTACGAAGTAATGAGTAAAAGACTCGACGAGACGATCGGGGCCGTAGGCTTCGACAACCTGATCAACGGCCAGTACCCGCCCGCAGAGGTTTTCACCGTGAAGATCCGTAAGGAAGCCACCGAGGCCAAAACCTACAAGCGCGGCACTGTTCTGGCACTCTCCGCCGGTACCGCAGGCGACGGCTTGCGTGTAATTCTCGGTACCGCTGCGAAAAGCAACGAGACGCTGACAGCCAACTGCGTGCTGGCTGACGACGTGGAAGTCGGAACCGCTTCCGACGCGGTGGCGACTGCATACCGTACCGGCCATTTCAATGAGAACAGCCTGATCACTGACAACAGCCACGCGATCAGCGAAACGGACAAGGAAGCGCTCCGCTCTGCCGGAATCCTGCTCTCTGACGCCGTAGCATACTAAAAAACAAGGAGGACAGACAAATGGCTTTTAATTTTTATGATACCCACACACTGCTCGCCTCCGTGCAGCAGCTCCCGCCGCTTCACTCTTTCCTTTTGGATCGCTATTTCCCTACTAACGCCGCATCTGACGTGTTCGCCACTGACGACGTGCTGGTGGAATACCGCAAGGGATCCAAGAAAGCGGCACCTTTTGTAGCACCTCGCAAGGGCGGGATCACGATCCTGCGCGAAGGCTACACCATGAAGCGCTTCACTCCGGCGCATATCGCACCGAAGCGCCCGCTCTCCATTGACGACCTGAAAAAGAGAGGCTTCGGGGAGGCTCTTTATACTAACCTGACTCCGGCCCAGAGACAGGGCGTGATCATGCTCGGAGATCTCGACGAACTCCGCGACATGAACACCCGCAGAAAGGAGGCCATGGCTGCGGAGGTAATCTTCACCAACGGCTGCATAATGCACGAGTACACGGACGACCTCGGCACCTACGAGGAAAAGGAAGTCCGCTACTATGACGGCTCCAGCAATCCGGCGAAGTACACCCCTTCCGCAGACTGGGCCGACACTGAGGAAAGCGGCAAGCAGATGATCGACGACGTGGCCGCCATGATCTCCATGCTGACCACGAGAGGGCTCTCTGCGACTGAGTGCCTCATGGCTCCGGACGTTGCGGATCTTTTCCTTCGCAATCCGTGGATCCTGAAACTGCTCGACAACCGCAACTACCATATCGGAGGCGTAGATCCTGAGACTCTGCCCGCTGGCGCTTCTAAGATCGCCCGCCTGAACATCAAGGGCCGCATGATCGACTTCCTCACCTATGAGGACACCTACACCGAGCTGGACGGTACCGTAAAGCAGTATATCCCGCAGGGCATGATCGCGGTAGGCGCTCCGGCTGCTGGCCGTACTGTTTACGGCGCGATCACTCAGGTGGAGCAGTCCGACGGTGAGTTCCACACCTACACCGGCGTGAACGTGCCGAAGTATATCAGCGACGCCACTCACAACACCCGCGAGCTCACTCTCAGCTCTGCGCCGCTGCCTATGCCTAACAACGAGTGCCCGTTCAGTGTGGCGAAAGTTATCAACTAAGCGCAACGAGCAGAAAGGAGCAAGACCATGAGAAGAATCAGGGTAACAGTGGGAACCGTCGGCTATTATGACGCCAAGCACGCCCACAAGAGAATGACAGCAGCGGACGGCCCGTTTGAGTGTGAGGACACTCAGGCGGAGCGCTTCGTCTCTGCTGGCGTCGCCGAATACGTCGGCGGCGTAATCGAAGCAGACGAGGCGGACGAGCAGGAAGTAACCGGCCACCTCGCAAAGAGCCAGCTCGAAGAAATGACGATCCAGCAGCTCCAGAACCTCGCGGGGGATCTCGGCGTTGACGTTACCGGCTGCAAAAAGAAAGCCGAATATGTGGACGCGATCGCAGCCGCAGAAGTAACCGCTGGCGGCGTAGTTGACGACGAGGACGCAGACGGCGACGATCTCCCGGATCTGAACGCAGCGGATCCGGAATAACGGAGGTGAGCACATGATCCGAATGATCAAAGGCACCTACGGGCTCGTTAAAAACGGAACCGTGGAACCTATGACGAAACACTCTCCCGCCTTCTCTATCAACGCAGCCCGCGAGGCTGAGCTGGTGGAGGCTGGCGTGGCCGTGTATGAGGCAGAGCCGGAAAGCACTCCCTCAGAATACAACAGCCTGAACATGACAGAGCTCAGAGAAGCTGCAGCAGCGTATGGCGTAGACGCGAGCGCAGTCCGCAGCAAAAAGGAAGTGATCGCCCTGATCGAGGCAGCCAAGGCCAAAGCTGACAGCTCCGCAGAAATCGAGGCGGAACCTTCCGAGGCATAAGCTCGTGAGCTTCAAAGACCAAATAAAGCAGGATCTCTCAGACGTTTTCCTGAATCTGGACGAGTTCGCAGACCTTCACCGGATCGAAGGGAAGGAAGTCCCGGTGGTAATTGACAGCGACATGCTGGAAAAGCTGAGCAAAATCGGCGACAACCGTATTCACGGAATGGACGAGGCCGACATGGTAATCATGGGAAAAGCCTCCGACCTTCCGGAAAATCTGGATCCCGGCCGCCTTCTCAATCTGGACGGCCGCGAGGTGATCGTCGTCACTACTACGTCGGAAATGGGGCTCGTACAAATCGCGGTTCGCCAGAATCGCATGAGCTAAGGAGGTGACGGCAGCATGACACTGGTAAACAGTATCGACAAAATAGTGAGCTGGCTCACTGAAAACGTATGCAGCAAGATCACCCTCAAACTGCCGGACGACTACCGGAACGACACCGGCTACGACGTCGTAATGGTACACCCTGCGGCGTTCCCGTTATACGTTCCGGGGAAGGATCGGCTGCCGCCAAACGTGGCCGCTCCGATCCCTTCCGTCTGCGTGCAGCTCATGGAAGGAAGCGACGAGCTCATACAGAAAAAGAGGCAGCTCCAGATCCGGCTCTGCCTCGCCTGCTGGAATCCCGGCCAACACGGTGGGGAGATTTTCAACCCTCGCGAAAACGCGAAGGCAACCGGCGGCTACTCCTACTACGTCAATACCGGAGAAGCTGCCAAAACATACTCGCGAAATATGGACGGCTGGCGCGACTGCTACAATCTGGCCGACCTCGTGCTCCGCGAGATTGAAACTGCGGAATATATCGCAGGCCATAGGCTCGTAAAAGAGCAAGGGATCAAGTTCGGCCCGTTCACAGAGGACGGCAATGTCTGGGACTACTATCCGTACTGGCATAGCTGGATCAGCTTCGCGCTGGAAATCGGAACGACTCCGGCGATCCCGCAAGAATACGAAAATTTTTTATAAGGAGGACTAAAACATGGCATATTTGCATGGCGCATATGGCGAAATCGGCGAAAGCAAAGTGGCTTCCGTCACTCAGGCCGACGTGGTGGCCGCGTATATCGGCACCGCACCGGTGAACCTGATCAGGGGTTACGCTGACAAAGATCTCGTTAATATGCCGGTAAAAGTAACCAATATGAGCGAAGTCCAGAGCCTCGTCGGCTACTCCGACGACTGGGAAACATTCACCCTCGGTTCTGCGTTCGCTGAGCACTTCGACAACACCGTCGGAAATGTGGGCCCGATCTATATCGTGAACGTGCTCGATCCTGCGGTGCATAAATCCGCACAGAAAACCACAAAGGCCCTGACCTTCACAGACGGCAAGGCAGAGTTCGAGAGCGACAAGATCATTCTCGACACCTTCGCGATCGCAGACAAGGCCGAGGGCGTGGACTATGCTCTCTCTTATAGCATGGCAAAGCACACAGTAACCGTGACGCTGCTCAAAAATACTGACGGGGCCGAACTCTCCGCAACCTTCGACACCGTGGACACTTCCAAGGTGCAGGCGGCCGACATTATCGGCGAGAAAACCGAAACCGGAGAATATACCGGACTGGCTTCCATGGCTCTGCTCTATCAGTACCACAACGTCGTGCTCAATATTCTGGCAGCTCCGGGCTGGAGCCATATCCCGGCCGTATATAAGGCTATGGTGAGCACTATCCAGAAACTCAACGGCCACTGGGACGGCTTCGTTCACGCCGACGTTCCTCTGGAGGACAAAGGAACCAAGATCGACACACTCGCAAAGGCTCAGAAATGGGCTATTGACAACGGCTACACCAGCGAGTTCTCGAAGGTATACTGGCCGAAGATTAAGGACGGCAGCGGCCGGATCTTCTGGCTGTCCACAGTAGGCGCCGCCACTATGCAGCGCGTAGACCTGAGCCACGACGGCGTTCCGTTTGAATCTCCGTCCAACAAGGAAATCATGGCCACGAGCCAGTATTTCGGCGAGGACTCCAAGAGCCGCGGCTTCGATCAGGAGACTGCGAACAAGCTCAACGAGAAGGGAATCACAACGGCCTGCTTCTGGGGTGGCCGCTGGGTATTGTGGGGCCCTCATACTGCTGCGTACAAGTACAACGGCAGCATGGACGCCCGCGCGATCTTCGACGTAAATATCCGTATGCTGGAGCATATCACGAACAGCTTCCAGAAGGATCACGGAACCGAGATCGACAGCCCTATGACTCCGCAGGACAAGGACAGCGTGCTGAATTTTGAAAAGGAAAAGCTCGACACCCTTCTGGGAATCGGCGCCCTGATCGGTACCCCGTCCGTGGAATTTGTGGAAAGTGCGAACCCTACCAGCAACATGCTGAACGGCGACTTCGTTTGGGACTTCTCCGTAACTAACACGCCTCCGTTCAAGTCTGGCACTGCTCGCGTATGCTACACAGACGAAGGCTTCCAGTCCTTTTTTGCTACTGAATAAGGAGGTGCAGAACAATGGCAAAATGGCTCGATATTAAAGGCCCGGTAGTGGCCGACACTGTATACGCGGACAGCACTCTGGTGGCGAAGGACGTCTCCTTCACTCTGCCCGGTATTGAATTTTTAACTGCTGACGTGCAGGCCATGGGTAACATGACCGTGCCACTGATCGGACTTTTGGAGAACATGGAGCTCTCCATTACAAAGATCGGCGTAGACAACGGCCTGCGCCGCATGAACCGCCTCAAAAAGCAGAGCTTCGAGTTCCGCTGGGTTCAGAATGTCGTAAAATCTGACGGATCCACCGCAACCGAAGGCTGCAAGGCTTTTGTGCGTACTATGCCGGGATCATTCCCTGAGCTGGGCGTCGAAGTTGGCAGCGCAACCGAAGCCGAGAACAGCTACAACGTGACAAGGCTCCAGATCTACGCGAACGGCGTCGAGATCTGCTGTGTTGACCGTTTGGCTCAGATCCTCCGTATCAACGGCGAGGACTACATGAGCAAGATCAACAGTCTGCTTTAATGCAGTAACCCCAAAAATAACCACGGCCCGCCGGTCAATCCACTGGCGGGCTCTTTTTTGTTTGAAAGGAGAACAAAATGAACGGAACCCTCACTCTGAAAAATCCCGTGATGATCAACGGGGACAAAATCACAGAAATGAAGTACGACACGAACGAGATCGACGGCGTGCTTTTCGCAACTGCTGAGGCAAAGAGAAAAGCGGCCGCAGGTATGAAGAACCTGTCCGTGTCCGCAGCGGCAGAGTTCGACTTCGGCCTCCACCTCTACCTCGGCTATGCTGCGATCGTGGCCGTGAATCCGACCTATGACTTTTCCGATCTGGAGCGTATGAAGGGCGCGGACGTTGTGGAGGTAATGGCCCTCGGCCGAAATTTTATGCTGAAATCGGAGCCGGAACCACAGGAAAACGACTCCGTAGAGCCTACCGCGACTACGCCAGAGTCTACCACACCAGCACGACAGAGCTCGAAAAAAAGCGAGTAACTGACTTCATCATAGAGTATGCAGAAGCGGCCGAGGATCTCGCAGCCGAAAGAAAACGCGCCGAGAAAAATCGGCCACTGAACATAAGGAGGCCAAAGCACACAAGGAGGTGAGGACGTGGCAGACCATACTCTACAATCTACGATAGAGATCGCCGGATCCCTCAGCCCCTCCCTTCAAGCGGCCATAAACGCGGCCGTCTCTCGTCTGGAGGAAATGAGCAAAGAAACGCTCGAAGCCGCCGGTGCCTCCGCACAGTTAGCGGCAAAGATCAGCACGCAGGAGACAGTCCTCAAAAATCTGGAACAAGGCTACGCCGACTACGTTGTGACGGGCCAAGAAGGAACCGAGGAAGCCGAGCAGCTCGCGAGTACAATCCAAGAGCTGTCCGGTGAACTGACGGAAAATCGAGGCACGTTGGACGCAGCGGAAAAAGCCGCCCGCTCCCTGTCCGAAACCATGGACGACGCAGGCGGAGAAGCTGAAACGCTGCACTCTACAATCTCCAAGCAGGAGGACACCCTCCAGCAGTTAAAGCAGCGCTATGTTGACGTTGCAACAGAACAGGGAGAAACCAGCGACGAAGCGCGGGAGCTCGCCCGGCAGATCCAAGACCTGTCCAGTGAGCTACACGAGAACAAGACCAAGCTCTCAGACGCAGAGTACGCAGCGGACAAGCTGGACAACTCTCTGGAGGAAGTCGAAAGCTCGGCCAAAAAGGCAGACGACGGCTTCACCATGTTTAAGGCTACACTGGCAAACCTCGCAGCCGAAGCGATCACGCGTGCGGTGGACGGTATCAAGAATCTGGCCGGGAACGTCATAGAACTGGGCCAAAACTTCACCAGCACCATGTCCGAGGTATCGGCAATCAGTGGCGCAACCGGCGAGGACTTCGAGAAACTGGAAGCCTGCGCCAGAGAATACGGCGCCACCACGGTTTTCTCGGCCAGCAATGCAGCCGAGGCCCTCAAATACATGAGTCTCGCCGGGTGGGACGCTGATCAGTCCACAAGTGCGCTGGGTGGCGTTCTGAATCTGGCCGCTGCTTCTGGCATGGAGCTGGGAGCTGCTTCTGATATGGTAACGGACTACCTGAGCGCCTTCGCCATGGAGGCCGGAGACGCCGCATACTTCGCGGATCTTCTCTCCTACGCACAAAGTCACAGCAACACCACGGCCGAAGCGCTGGGCGAAGCCTACAAAAACTGCGCCGCCAACCTGAACGCAGCCGGGCAGGACGTCGAAACCGTCACCTCACTGCTCGAAGGAATGGCGAACCAAGGCTACAAGGGTTCAGAAGCCGGAACCGCAATGGCCGCAATCATGCGAGATATAACCAACGGAATGAAGGACGGCGCGATCAAGATCGGAGAAACCTCCGTGGCCGTAATGGACGCACAGGGCAACTTCCGAGATCTCACCGACATTCTCACAGAAGTGGAAGCTGCCACAAATGGGATGGGCGACGCAGAACGAGCCGTCGCGCTATCTTCCACTTTTACCGCAGACTCCACAAAGGGCCTGAACCTGATCCTCAACGAAGGCATGGACAAGATCGCCGGGTACGAGGAAGAACTCCGCGGAGCTTCTGGATCCGCTGAGGAAATGGCCAATATTATGAACGACAACCTCAGTGGCGACGTGGCAGCAATGAACAGCGCCTTCGAGGAACTGGGGCTCAAAATCTACGACGCGCTGGAAAGTAAGCTACGCGCAGGCGTGCAGTTTATCACCAACGGCGTGATCCCGGCGATCGAATGGCTCGGCGGGCATATCCCAGAAGTGACCATAGCAGTGAGCGGCCTCGGTGCCGTTATCGCAGCTATGAACTGGGGAACCATATCGAGCAAGATCGCAATGGTGAAGGGCGCACTGGTAAAACTCGCTGCAGCACTGGGAGGCGTATCACTTCCAGCTATTGCTATTATCGCAGTGATCACGGCCGTGGCTCTTGCCTTTACGAATCTATGGAAAAATAACGAAGAATTTAGGAACAAGATCACAGCGATCTGGGACGGAATCAAAGCCAAGTTCGACGAGTTCGGGCAAGGAATTGTGGACAGGCTCAACGCGCTGGGGTTCGAGTTCGAGGACATAACCGAAGTAATGAAGGCAGTCTGGGACGGCTTCTGCGAGGTGCTCGCTCCGATTTTTGAGGGCGTATTCCAGCAGATCAGCAATATTCTGAGCGAGGCCCTCGACATTCTGACCGGCCTGTTTGACATCTTCGCCGGAATTTTTACCGGTGACTGGGACATGGTATGGCAGGGCGTCCAAGAAGTTTTCGGCGCAGTCTGGGACTTCGTTGTGGCAACCTTCGAGAACTGGATCAGCACGTTCACCTCTCTGGCGGACACTGTTCTGGGCTGGTTCGGCACCGACTGGGAAACCGTCTGGACGAATGTTAAAACATTTTTTTCGGACACATGGAACGCGATCTCGTCGTTTTTCTCTGGAATCCTGACGGGAATCAAAACATTTTTCACGGAGACATGGGACTCGATCGTCTCGTTCTTTTCCGGAATTTTATCCGGAATTTCTTCGAGCGTCACCGGAACCATGACCGAGATCCACGACACCTTCACGAATATCTGGAACTCAATCACCGGATTTTTGTCCGGAGCATGGGAAACAATTAAAAACATTGTGACCGTCGGGATCATGGCCGTGAAGGAAATTATCAGCGCAGCCTTCCAGATCATCACGCTGCCGTTTCGGTTTATCTGGGAAAACTGCAAGGACACGGTGCTCTCTATCTGGGAGACTATTAAAAGCGTGATCGGCGAAAAAATCGACGCCGTAAAAGAAAAGATCACCACGGTAACGACTGCGATCTCCAACGTAGCAAGCGCAGCATGGAACGCGATCAGCTCCACGGCTTCCTCCCTCTGGGAAGGAATCAAGGGCACGATCGGTTCCAAAATCGACGCAGCCAAGGAGAAAGTAAGCACCGCGACGAGCGCGATCACCAGCGTGGCAAGTTCCGCATGGTCAAGCGTAAGCTCCACGGCTTCCTCTCTCTGGAGCACAATCAGCTCCACGGTGAGCAGTAAGATCTCAGCGGCCAGTTCCGCCGTAAGCTCGGCAACGAGTACGATCACAAGCGTGGCAAGCTCTGCGTGGTCAAGCGTGAGCTCTGCTGCTTCCTCAAAATGGGAAAGCGTCCGGAGCACGATCAGCAGCAAACTGAGCAGCGCGAAAACTACCGTTTCCAGCTTAATGAGTGGAATCACTTCCACCATGAGTTCGGGACTCAGCTCCGCGCTCAGCACGGTGACGGGTAAGTTCTCCAGTATTTACTCGACGATCAGCAGCAAAATGTCGGCAGCGAGGGACGCTGTAGGAAACGCGATCAGCGCCCTGAAATCAAAGTTTAATTTCTCGTGGAGCCTGCCACACCTGAAACTCCCTCATGTGAGTATCAGTGGCAGCTTCTCGATCAACCCGCCAAGCGTACCGCACTTCGGTATTTCATGGTACAAGGACGGCGGTATTCTGACGCGCCCGACAGTTTTCGGCGCAGCAGGTAACAATCTTCTGGCCGGTGGTGAAGCTGGCGCCGAGGCCGTGGTTCCACTTGCAACCCTCTGGGACAAGCTGGAAACCATGATCACCTCAGTGTTCAACACTGCAAGCACAACCGGCGGATCTTCTGGCGAAGGACTCACAAGCACGGCCGGAAGGCTTCTGACTCTGGACGACTTCTCTCTCGGAAGTCTGGCAGACAGTGGCGGCGTGGTAGTTTACTACGACTTCTCCGGCTTCACATGGAGCCCACAGATCCAGACAGAAGGAACCGGCGACGACACGGACGACTTCATGGCGAAGCTCAAAGCCCACGAGGCCGAGTTCTTCGACTGGCTGGAAGAATTTATTAAAATGCGGGAGGTGGCTCAATATGCGTAGAGTAACAGGTTACAAAGACTACACGACACGCGAAGGGGACACCTTCGACGCGCTGGCCCTCGAAATGTACGGGGAGGAAATGCTGGCGCACTATATCGTAGAATTTAACCCCGACTATGCGGACGTGCTGATCTTCGACGCGAACGTGGCCCTCCGGCTGCCGATCGTCGAAGGTGCAGAGACGCCGGAAACTCTGCCGCCGTGGCGCCGGGACTCTGAGGACGAGGACGACAGCACGTGAACCTCTACTACAACGGGGTGGATATATACGGGGACGTGTCGGTGAACTACTGCGTGCATGAAATGTTCGCGGAAAAGCAAGCCGACACCCTCGTGATCCGCTTCAACGACACCAAGGGAACATGGAGCAAGTGGCAACCGGCCGAAGGTGACACCGTGCAATTCAAAGAAGGCGCGAGTGATACCGGGAAAATGTTCGTACACTCCATGAAACCAGAAAACGGGCTTTTTACGATCCGGGCCATGTCCATGCCGAAAAGCGGCAAGACAAAAAAGAGCAAAAGCTGGGAGGGCGTCCGGTTCCTGCAACTGGCGAATGAGTTCGCAGGAAATCACGGGCTAACATTCCAGAACTACGGCTGCACGGATCAGGTTTACCCGTATATCAAGCAGGACAACGAGACAGACTTCGCCCTATTCCACCGGCTCTGTACTCTGGAAGGCTGCCAAATGCTTATATTTGACGGCAAGCTGCTGGCATATAACGAGCAGTACATAGAGGGCCAGACTCCAGCCGGTAGCCTCTCCGTAGATGAAAACGGCGTTTTCTCCTATGAGGACAACCGGGGCGGAATGTACGGATCCTGCGAAATTGCAAGCGGAAGCTACTCCGGAAAATTTATAGCCGACAGCTCCAACAGCTCAGTGCTCCGCCCTGCGGTGCCTGTTCAGGTAACCAGCAATGCAGAGGCGGCACGCTTCGCCAAGGGGCTACTGCGGAACGCGAACAAGTTCGCCCGCTCCGGGTACTTTTCTAAGTCACTTATGACCGGATATGCAGCCGCCAGCATTTTGACACTATCAACACCAAGGGCAACCATGTGGGACGGTACCGTTTTTGTGTATAAAGTCCGGCATGATTTTGTCGGAAATAAATCCACGATCTACTTCCGGCACATTTTGGAGGGCTACTAATGGGAAACATCAACAAAGGCACGATCGCCAGCATATCAGGAAACACGGCCCGCGTTGTACCGTCTGACGCCGGGGCCAAACCGACCGCAAAGATCACGATCCCGTGGCACCTCCGCGGATCCACCGGAAACCTCTCAAAAGGCACGGCGGTGGTTTATGTGGAGTTTGACGACTCCACCGGGCTACTGCTGGGCCGGGCGGACGGTGAATGGGGGTGCTATCTGCCGAGCCTCTCGGCCGGTAATATCAACGTACCGAAGGGCGACGTCACAGCTCGCGGCATAAGCCTGAGCGGGCACACTCATGGAGGCGTCGAGACAGGCAGCGGATCCACCAAAAAACCAAGTTAAGGAGGTACAGCCATGCCAACAATGGCACAGTGGGGCTCAAAAAAATGGGCCATATCATCAAAGCAAGTCGTCGCGCTGGAGGGGCTGGCCTTTTCCTACGAGCAGGTAGCCGACGAAAACACCAGCACCGAGGACAAAAAGACGACTAACGAACGAGGCACCGAGCTTTTCCCTCTCTCATTCACCACCGTGCTGCACTCAGGCGCAGGCGTTGACGTATGGGCGGAGATCCAGAGCTGGAAGGCTCTCGTCACAAAAGTGAATTATTTCTATCTCGGCGGCAAGAAGCTGGGGCCAAAGCTCCAGCTCCGAAAAGTCGCGGTAAGCAACACAAAGGTGGACGGCAAGGGGCGGCTGCTTCTGGCCACTCTTTCCTTCACGTTCAAGGAATACGATCCGGCCACCACCAGCGTGAAGGTGAGCACCACCGCGCTGAATGTGAAAGCAAGCACCGCCTCGAAGTCCGTCAAGAAAACAACCAACACAGCGGCCAAAAAGGCCACAAAGAAAACGATCAAAGTCGGCGACTATGTGAAACCGACCGGCAGCAGGTACGCAACGGGCCAGAAGATCCCAAGCTGGGTAAAACAGCGAAAGCATAAGGTGAGCCAGATCAAGAGCAGCCAAAACAAGGTGCTACTGGGCCACCCTAACGGGATCAATAGCTGGGTGTACCTGTCCGAAGTAACTCTCGCATAAGGAGGTGACGCCATGAGAGCAAGCGGAAACGGGAGCCCAGAAGTGTGCGCCGCCAATCTACTGAGGATCGTCCGCGGTGAAGTCGCATACGATCGCGTGCGCGGCGTTGACGGGACTCTGATCGACAAACCGAACGCGACCGACGAGGCCGTGGCTGACGCGGAGTGGGTTCTGGAAACCTTCGAGCCCCGCGTGGAGTCTGACAGTATCGCCTCAGATCCAGCGGCCGCCTTCTCTGGCGACTTCGGCATGATCGTGAACATTATCCAAAGAAAGGAGGACGAGGACGCATGAGCGAGCTCAAATTCATAGAGACAACCGACGAAACAATCTACACCGACATACTGGAAGAATTAGAGAACGGCGTCGGTGAGCCTCTCTACCCCGGCGACGAGCGCCGGATCTTCGGCGACACCATGGCGAAGGTGATCGTCACGGTTTACAACACAGTGAACGACGCCTGCCGCCAGAAAATGCTCCGATATGCAAGGGGCACCGTTCTGGACGCTCTGGGGGAAAACAGAGACGTGATCCGTCTCGATCCTACCTATGCCACTACAACCCTACGGTTCACAGTTACCGAAGCAGTGGGCTCTAATATCATTATACCGGCCGGACTCCGGGTAACTGGTGACTTCGTTCACTATTTCCTGACAGACACCACGGCCGTGCTTTATGCCGGTAGCCTCTATGTGGACGTGGCAGCAACCGCCGAGGAAGGCGGCACGGACTACAACAACATAGACGAGGGCGAGATCTCCGAGATCGTGGACGTCTCCGACGTTCCACTGCTCGACGGAGTAACAAACCTGACCATAACAGAAGGCGGCGGCGACCGTGAGGAGGACGAACCGTACCGCGAGAGAATCCGGGAAGCTGAGAACAAACTCAGCACCGCAGGCCCAGCCAAAGCCTACAAATACTGGGCGCTGTCTGCGAACTCTCTCGTCACGGACGCGGTGGTGGAATCCGAAAAGGAAACGATCACCAGAACCCTGAAAACCTACGCCGGGCACGCCTTCCAAGGCGGCGCCAATCTCCTGCCGGACACTCTGGCAGTTTTTCTGGCCGACGGATCCGAAGCCACAGCAGGGACAGACTACACGGCCGAGTATGCCGACGAGCTTCTGACTCTCTCGCTCTCCGGATCTCTCGCTGGAGCCGAGACGGTAAAGATCCAGATCTGCCGCAATATGTACGGCCGCGTCAAGATCGTGCCGATCTGCGCCGGAGGACAGATTCCGAGCGAGGAAGTGCTGGCCGACGTGCTGGCCGCCTGCTCTGCGGACGACGTTCGCCCTCTCACTGACATGGTAACGGTGGAAGCTCCGGAAACTCACGAGTATGACATAGAGCTCACCTACTACACTACTAAAGCCAACGAGTCCGAAGCGGTGCAGAACGTGGAAGGATCCGGCGGGGCTATTGATCAGTATATCAACTGGCAGGGCTCCACTCTGAATCAGGACATAAACCCAGACGAGCTCCGGAAGCGGATCCTCTGCCCTGACTGGGCAGACGATCTAATCGGAGCCACCCGCGTGCAGATCATCAAGCCGGAATACACCGAGCTCAACAGCACGACCGTGGCCAAGTTCTCCGGTAAAAAGACCGTGAAGCATATCGTCAAAGGATAAAGGAGGTGGACAGCATGGGCGGCATGAAAGTGTCAAACATGGATTTTATAAAACTGCTGCCCGCCTTCATGCAGGACGACGAGGCAGCGATCGCACTCAGCAAGGCCGTGAACAAACTCATAGGTGAGCCGGGCAAACGTCTGGCCACGATCCGCACATGGGACAAGGTGGACGAGCTCACAGAAGCGGAATGCAACGAAATGGCGTGGGAGCTGGACATTGACTGGTACGACTCCGAAGGCATGAGCCTGACAGAGAAGCGGAACACGATCAAGCTCGCGCAGCAGATCAAAAGAAAGCGCGGTACCAAGTGGGCCGTTGAGCGCCTGATCGGTGCATACTTCGGCGAGGGCTATGTCATGGAGTGGTTCGAGATGGACGACTCCCCGTACACCTTCGCGGCTCTAACCACAAACGCGAACACCGACGGCGAAAATTTTAATAAATTTATTGACGCCGTTCAGGCTGCCAAAAATGTGCGCTCGCATATCGCGGGCGTTTTCTATTACTGGCAGCAGGGGCCGGATCCCGGTATTGAGTGTGCGCTGAACACGGAGCTACACCGTTATGATTTTGTGAAATGCGGTACCAACCCGCGAACGGCCACGATCGGCTTCGTGATAAAGCCGAGCATTGAAACAGATCCGGAAGTGAAGCCGTACCTATACGGCTACACTCACGCCGGAACGATAACCTGCGGAACATATCCGCAGCCCGGAACACTCGGCGCCGTCGTAAAGCAGGCGGCTGCAGCCGAGCCTGACACTGAGGCGTTCCGCTACAACTACCCCGAATGTGGAACAACTCCACGGCCGGGGACGTTGGGCTCAGTTATAAAACGCGCAGCAGCCACGAACGAAAAGGCGGCCCTGTTCTGCTATCCGTTCGTAAAATGCGGAACTAAGCGCTGCGGGGAATAAACCGAAAGGAGGGCACAAAATGGCATACTTCGGCGAAGCCTACATGGGACGAAGGCGGCAGCAGTGGCTCCGCTCTCTCGCCTATGTCGAGGCTCAGACAAACGGCACATGGCACCGCGGAACGATCAACCAGAAAAAGATCGAAGGTGAAAACGTGGTAGTTATGGCGACGTTCCCAACGTTGGACTCTATCGCCTGCACGATCAACGCCTCCCGTCTGATCGACACCTACGGGGAGCAGGCAGCATACCAGCAGAGAACTATCAACAAAGTGGCAGGACAGGGAACCATGATCAAAATCACGATCCCGATCTATGAAGTCACAGCATAAAGGAAGGAGGAAACAGACACATGTATAACGCAACGAAATGGCTCGACAAAGTGGTAGACGTCGATAGCGGCGAAGTCATTCAGACTGGAACCGATCAGAGCGCCGCCCACTTCAACAACATGGAGAGCGGGATCACAGACGCCAGCGTGGCCGCTGCCATGCTCCTGATCGCAGCCGGAGAACTCCAGTCTCAGACAGAGATCGAGCGCCACGTCGTAGAACTGAAAAACACGGCGAGCTATCCGTTCAACAACTCCGCCAAGACCGTGAGCCTTGCGATTACTCGCGACAACACAGACTACACCGTGGACGTGGATATTCAGGCCCACACCGGAAATGTCGGCGAGATCCAGATCTACGACAAGCAGCTCAACGGCTTCAAGGTCAAGTACGACGGAAGCGCCGAGAGCGCCACCCTTATTTTAAGAATCAAAGGAGGTAAATAAACCATGGCAAAAATCAACGACGTGCAGGTGATCGAGAAGAACACCGGCGAAAAGATCCAGTGGGAGCAGGACGGCTACCGTCTCAGCTTCGACGACGACGCGCTCAGCGTCAAGGTTACAAAGTATCAGGGCGACGAGGCCCGCACCCTCGACGTGTGCATGGATCGCGGCGGTGATCTCATGCTCGGCACCCAGCCCGGCGGCCGCTATGTGGCCCAGATCGAGATTCCGGCCGCAACCTACACCGAAACACCGATCGAACCGGAGGAAGGCGCCGACGAATCCGACGACACCAACCGTCAGACCGTAGAGCGTACAAAGAACCCGCTCGACATGGCAGAGGTGAAGCTGATCCTCTGGAGTATTGAATAAGCAGAAAGGAGCACAAGAAAATGGCAAATTTTGACCTCACAACTCTGGCAGTGAAAATGATCTGCCCGAATAACGTCGTCAAGACAGACGACACCGATATTCCTTCCGTTCTGGTGTATATCCCGAAGTTTAAGAACTCGGACGTGCTCACCGGCGGAAATGACAGCACTCACCCGGCTTTTATCGTCAACGGCGTGGAAATTCCCGGCTTCTACTATGGAAAATTTCAGGCTAAAGTTTACAACTCCGTAGCGTATAGTCTGCCAGCAGAAGATCCGACCGCAAGTATCAACTTCGACACCGCACGCGCACGCTGCGAGGCCAAGGGCGCAGGCTGGCACCTGAGCACTAACGCAGAATGGGCCGCGATCGCTCTCTGGTGCAAGAAGAACGGCTTCCTCCCGTATGGCAACAACAACTACGGCAAAGACAGCCGCGAAAGCAATTACAAAGCCGTGCCGAGCTACTACGAAAGCAACAAGATTGCGAGAGTTGCAACCGGCACCGGCCCGATCTCATGGAGCCACGACAAGACCATGGCTGGTATCTGGGATCTGAACGGCAACGTGTGGGAATGGCAGGGAGGAATCCGCCTTGTTTGGGGTGAGCTTCAGATCCTTGCAAACAACGACGCGGCCGATCCGGACAACCCTCAGAACACAACGAGCACATGCTGGAAGGCTATCAACGCCGCAGACGGTGCCCTCGTGGAGCCTGAGAGCAAGGCGACCGACAGCTCCGCCCATGTTTCCGGTAAAACCGTAAAACTGGACTATGTGAGCAACAAGTGGACGTACTCCACTTCTATCACCAACGCCAAAGACGAAAGCCGAAGCTGCGCCTTTTATCAGGTTACTGCTGACAGCTCGATCGGAGACGCTGCCAAGGTTATGCTGCGTGCTCTCGCCCTTCTCCCTGACTCTGACGTCACTACTGACGTATACGAGGGCGACTACATGTGGTGGAATAACGGCGTAGCCGAGCGCTGCGTGTTTCGCGGGGGCAGCTGGAACCACGGTGCGTACGCTGGTGTGTTCTACCTCGACGGCAGCCACTCCCGCGGCAATGTGGGCCCGCACCTCGGCTTCCGTGCCGCTTATATCCCGGAAATCCGGTAATCTGGCAATCTGAAAATCTGGCATGAGGGTGGCCCACCAAGCCACCCTCTACCCTTTTAAGGAGTAACAACATGGACAACTTACAACTGCGGCAGCGTATCGTCCGGAGCATGATCCGGGTGAGCGAACGCACCGCAAATATGCGGAAACCCGAAAAATTCGAGTATCGCAAACACATGACGGCGGCGTTCATGGATATGCTGGAGCTCTGCATTGAGGCCAACCGGGCCAGAGGCTCGCGCCGGGTAGAACTCCAGAACAAAATGGACACCAAACTGGACGTGCTGCGCTCTCTCGTAGACACGGCAGTTTCTCCGGAGGATCGCCTGATCTCTCCGGGGCTCCACGAAATATGGAGCAAGGAGCTGAACGAAATCGGGCGTATGCTCGGCGGCTGGAAAAAGTCGAACGAGTAAAGCCCGTGGGGAATGTGTCGAGATAAAGGAGGCGCTGCGTGTATCGCGGGGGCAACTGGAACAACGGTGCGAACGCTGGTGTGTTCTACCTCAACGGCAACAACTCCCGCAGCAATGTGAACACGAACATCGGCTTCCGTGCCGCTCTTGCCTTATTTGTTTATTTTCTGAGGGCTAAGGCTCAGCAGAAACACCAAGGCAAAAGGGATGCATTTCCCGGCCGACAAGGCCAAAGATACACGCTCGTGCTGCTCTGCCGGTGGAGGCCACCGGGGACACCGAGCAAACCGCGCAGGCTGGCCGTTGTCTGCTATGCGGACAGAAGGGGGATCCGGATCCTGCGGCGTGGCGGCCGTAGGGGAAAGATCTCGCCGAGGAATGTCACAACGCGGGCCATAATTATGACAACACAAGGAGGAACGAGGACATGGATCCAATAAACCAGCCCTCCCTTCTGGAGCGAATATACTCGTGGGAGAATCTTCTGGACGCATACCACGAGGCAGCAAGCGAGAAGTGGTACCGCAACGACGTGACCGCCTTCGCGGCGAATCTGGAGGAAAACTTGATCAGCATACAAAACGACCTAATCTGGCACACCTACAAGGTAGGCCGGTACCGGCAGTTCTATGTCCATGAGCCAAAGAAACGGCTCGTCATGGCTCTGGGCTTCCGGGATCGTGTCGTGCAGTGGGCGATCTACCTCCAGACAAACCAGTACCTCGATAATGGCATGATATACCACAGCTACGGGTGCAGAGTGGGAAAAGGAACCACCAGAGCAGCCGACCGGCTTCAATACTGGTGCACACTCGTGGATCGGAAGCCGGGCAAATGGTACTACCTGAAACTGGACGTATCAAAGTATTTTTACCGGGTGAATCACCGGGTACTGCTCGGCATACTCCGCCGAAAGTTCCCGAACGAGGACGGCTACCTCTGGCTCATGGAAACAATTATAAATTGCGACCATACGCCCTTCGGACTGCCTCCGGGAAAATCCGCCGACGAGATCCCACCGTCGGAAAGACTGTTCGAAGTAGGTATGCCGATCGGAAACCTCACGAGCCAGCTACTCGCGAACGTCTGCCTCAATGAGCTGGATCAGTACATCAAGCATGAGCTGAAAGCCCATTTTTATGACAGATACATGGACGACATGGTTCTGCTCTACCCTGACGCGGCCACGCTGAACCAGTGGAAGGCTGCGATCGAGAAGTATCTGAACGAAGTCCTGCACCTCGAATTGAACAGCAAGACCACGATCGGACTCGTCAAGCGCGGGATCACCTTCGTGGGCTGCCGGATCTATCCGGGGTACCGCAAGCCGACGGCTCAGTCGGTCAAGAAAATGAAGGCCCGTATGCGCTACATAGCGAAAGAATACGAGGCCGGGCTGATCGACTTCGACGCGGTGGACGCGACCATGCAGAGCTACTTCGGACTTATGAGCCACTGCTCCACTCACGGGCTCCAGAAATGGATCGAGAAAAATATTATTTTCAAACGCAAAGAAATGGCAGACATAGAGCTGCCGCAGGAGGTGACACAATGGGAATTGAATCAGTTTTGATCGCCTGCCTTCCTTCGGCGATCACTGGGTTCTGCTTCTGGTGTATCGAGCAGAAAATCCAGAAACAGAGCAAGAAACTGGAGGAAGAGGAAAAAACACGACGAGAAGCTCAGGACAAGCGCGAAAAGCTCCACGAACAACAGGAGCTTTTTTTAGTGCAGGGAGTGAACGCCGCGATCGCCCTCGGAGAAGCCACGGCCAGAGCCGTGCAGCGGATCCCGGACGCCCACTGCAACGGTGACATGCACGCGGCCCTCGACTATGCCGCCAAGGTCAAGCACGAGCAGAAGGACTTCCTGACAAAACAGGGGATCGAGTCCATTTATGAAAGCTAAGGAGGTGACACCATGACCGAGGAAACACTGGAACCGGTAGACACCGGAACAGATCTGGAGGAACGGATCCAAGAGCTGACAGCCGAAAACCGTCGGCTCCGGAAACAGATCAAACGCATGAGAGAAGCTGCAGCCGCCAGCAAAAAGGTGGAATTTTCAAAAATTATCTTCTGCGGCGTTTCAATCGTGACGATCTCGATCACCGTCTTTTCCTGCTGGATCATCTACTCCACCATGGACACCTCGGCCCTCGCCTACCTGATCCCGGCCGTGTTCGCTGAAATGGCGAGCGCGACCGGTTTTTACTACACGAAGGCCAAGGCTGAAAACAAAATAAAATTGATGAACGCCAACGGCGTGCAGCCAGAGGCGGACAACTTCAACGACTTCTAAGGAGGTGGAACATGTCACTCACAGGAAAAAACAACGAGGAAAAGATCTGGAATTTTCTCACCGGCAAGGGCCTGAACTCATACGGGGCCGCCGGGCTTATGGGGAACCTGTTCGCAGAGAGCGGGCTCAACCCTCACAACCTCCAGAACACCTACGAGAGAAAACTCGGCTATACAGACGACAGCTACACCGACGCGGTGGACTCCGGAAAGTATACCGGCTTCACGCATGACTCCGCAGGCTACGGCCTCGCCCAGTGGACATACTGGAGCCGCAAGGAGGCACTCCTGAATTATGTCAAGGCTGACGGTGCCTCGATCGGAGATCTGGAGACTCAGCTCGGCTTCCTCTGGAAAGAGCTCGGCGAAAACTACGCCGCAGTGCTGGCTACACTGAAAAAGGCCACCAGTGTGAGACAGGCTTCCGACGCCGTGCTGCTCAAATATGAACAGCCAAAGGATCAGAGCGCAAGCGTCCAGACGAAGCGGGCCAGCTACGGGCAGACCTACTTCGACAAATACGCAACCAAGACAACCAACGACACACAAGGAGGTAAAACCATGAGCAATAGTTCATTAGTAGACTGCACAGTTTACAGCCCCAACCACAGCGGAAAAAGAACCCACTCGATCGACCGCCTGACTCCGCACTGCGTAGTCGGCCAGTTATCCGCCGAAACGATCGGCGCCTGCTTCCCTAAAGGCAGGGACGCAAGTTGCAACTACGGGATCGGGTACGACGGCCGCGTCTGCCTGATCGTGGACGAGTGCAACCAGAGCTGGTGCAGCTCCAGCGGTGCAAATGACCAGAGAGCGATCACGATCGAGTGCGCCAGTGATAAGTCCGAACCATACGCCATGAAGTCCGCAGTTTATGAGAAACTGATCAAGCTCTGCGCTGACATCTGCAAGAGAAACGGAAAAACGAAGGTGCTCTGGCTCGGCAGCAAGGAGAAAGCTCTCACATACGAACCGAAGGCGAACGAGATCGTCCTCACCGCGCACCGCTGGTTCGCGAATAAATCGTGCCCCGGCGACTGGCTTTATTCCAGATACGGGGAGCTCGCCGACAGAATCAACGCGCTGCTCGGTTCTACTGGCTCCAGCAACTCTGGCGGAAACTCTACCCCGTCCGGCGGCTCCGGCGTGAAATACTATGTCCAGACCGGTGCCTATAAGCAGAAGGCAAACGCCGACGCTCAGCTTAAAAAGGTGAAGGCTGCCGGTTTTGACGCCATTCTCAAACAGTCCGGCGGCTTCTACAAGGTGCAGACCGGCGCCTATTCCAAGAAAGAAAACGCCGACGCCGAAGTCACAAAGCTGAAAGCGAAGGGCTTCGACGCAATAGTGACAACCAACGGAGGAAGCTCTGCCGGATCTGCGAACTCCGAGATTAAAGTCGGCGACGTGGTTCAGTTCTCTGGCGGCCCTCACTACGGAAGTGCTGCAGCTTCAACTGCTGCCGGAACTCCGAAGGCTGGCCCAGCCAAAGTCACCAGAATTGCGAAGGGGGCAAAGCACCCGTACCATATCGTACACACTGACAGCCAGTCCAGTGTCTACGGCTGGGTAAACGTGGCCAACGTCTCAAAATGAGAACGGCCGCCAATGTCCTGCTGCTGATCGTGGCCGTGGCTGTCCATGTGATCTGGATCCGCTCCCTCGTGGAGTGGGACGGCTCGCCATGCGACGCAGCAAACTGTAAAAACTGCCCGTACTATCCGGGAGAGAATAGAAAGGAGAATCAACACCATGAACGAAGCTATGACTCAGATCCTCAACGCAGCGACGCCGATCCTCTGCCTACTTATTACTGCCGGTGGCGCCTACCTCGTGGCGCTGCTCAAACGCCAGACAGCCCAGATCGAGAAGAATCTGGACAATGAGACGGCCACCAAGTACATGAATATGGCAGTGGACGCCGTAGCTCAGGCCGTGGCCTACACAGCCCAGACGTTCGCGGACTCACTGAAAGCCGAGGGCAAATTCACCAAAGAGAAGCAGCTCGAAGCCTTCGAGAAGTCCAAAAACAAGACGCTGGAGATCCTCGGCGACACAACCGTGGCCGCCCTTCGTGAGATTTACGGCGACTTCGACGCATGGCTCGAAACCAAGATCGAGCAGGTATGCAGAGAAACAAAGGCCGCCAGCGAGTCACAGATCAAGGCAGCAACGGCCGACGCAGCAACAACCGCGGCCAGTGTAGCGGCAACGATCGCCACCACTGCGGTGCAGCAGCTCGCAGCCGAAGCCCCGGCCGCTGAATCTAAAACAGAATAGGCCCCTGACACGTTCAGGACATAAAGAAAGCCCGGCGGGAGTGTTATCTCCTACCGGGCTATTTTTTATAAGCAGGCCAGCGCTGCCTTGTATGCCTTCGATCTCGTGTTTGGTTTCTGGAAGTCGTAGCGATCGCGGCCCTCTACCGACTTCGCAAGAGCAGGATCCGCCGCCACCTGATCGGCGAACTGGCAAAACTTCAAATACTGCGGAGCTTTTCGAGGATCCTCCAGAGCGGATCCGGAAACACTGGCAGCAACCGCATGGGCGAAAAGGATCGCCTTCTCCCTGATCGGAAGCTGGCAGACCATACAGTCGAGCAGACAGCCCTCTCCGACCAGCGTAGAGAAACAAACGCCACAGCTCTGAGCATACTCCACAAGACCGGGAGCGGGATCCTGATCGTCTCCGATCTCCGCCCTGCTAATCAACGCGGTGGCGTCCACAACCGTGCAACCTTCTGGGAGACGAACGCCAAGATCTGCGGCGTACCGCTGCTGCTTTTCAGACGGCGGCAGGAATGGGATCACCTCAACGCTCTGCGGATCCACGCAGCCAAGAGCTGCTGCCTTCTCTACTGCTGCCGCTTCTGAAACAGCCTCCACCTTTTTGTACTTTTTCTTTCCTGTCTCCGGATCTTTTCCCCAGATCCCAAAAATTCCATAATTACAAAACCCGCCGAACTGGCCCTTCTTTTCAACCATGCCATGCCCTCCTATTTCTTTTTTCGTTTATTCGCTTTTAGTCATGTTTGGGATAATTATAGGCGCCCGGCCATGGTAAAGTCAAGAAGCTATCAGTCATGTTTGGGATAAAGGAGGGTGAAAGGTTGAAACTCTACAAGCACACAAATGGAACGTGCAACGCCTCCGGCCCTGCGATCCGGGCCCTCCGTGAAAAGGCGGGAATATCTCAGGAGCAGCTCGCTGCCAAGTTGCAACTGGCCGGGCTGAATCTGAATCAGAAAGCAGTGAGCCGGATCGAAACCGGCGACCGCGTTGTGCCAGACTTCGAGCTAAATTATTTCGCAACGGTGCTCGGCGTGCCCGTTTGCACACTTCTGGAATATGAAAAATGAGGCGGGAAACCGTCTCTTTTTTATGCGAAAAAGCGCGAAAATATGGGAAACGAGCTTGACTATATACACCCGTAGGTGTATAATAATATTACAAGGTAAGGGAAAACCTGAGTAAGAAAAAAAGGAGGAAAACAGAACAAGCGAAAGGAGGACACAACGGTGGACGAACAGAAAGAAAAGCAAACAAAAGAACTGCTCGAAGTTCTCGAAAAGGCTTTAAGAAGTGAAGCGGTGGAACGGATCACGATAACAATAAAGCCAAATCAAAAACCTAAGCAGTCCTAAAGGTTCCGGCGGTGGGAAATTCCCACCCACCGCCTTTATTATATCCACCGGCTACAACAAAGTCAAGAAGGAGGCCGACACATGGAAATCACGGTAAAGGTAAATTATAAAAACGAAAAACTGCAAAAGCTCAGACAGGCCGCTGGCCTCTCCCAGTCGCAGCTCGCGGAAGCCGCCGGGGTAAACATCCGAATGTATCAGAAATACGAACAGGGCGACCGGGATATAAGCAAGGCGCAGCTCACCACGCTGCTGCGGATCTGCAAAGCACTGAGTTGTAAACTCTCGGACATTGTGACCGACGCGGAAACGTCCGAGCTTTTAGCAGAGTATGAGAAATAAGCACCACACATTCAAGGGGCGGCTTCGGCTGCCCCTTATTTTTGTATACTGGAGGTAAAACCATGAGAAGATTCAAACACCTGAGCAAGTCCGACCGGATCCGGATCGAAACCCTGAACAATGACGGCAAGGCTCCGAAAGAGATCGCGGAAGTCGTCGGCGTACATATCAGCACAATATACCGCGAGCTGCAGCGCGGCCAGTACACGCACCGGAATAGCGACTGGACAGAGGAAACCCGATACAGTTCAGACCTCGGCGAAATGAAATACCGGGCCAACCTCGCAGCCAAAGGGGCCGACCTGAAAATCGGAAACGATCACCGCCTCGCTGAATACATAGAAACCAAGATCGCAGACGAAAAGTACAGCCCGGAGGCCGTACTGGGAGAAATCAAGGCTCAGGGGCTCCAGTTCAACACAGAGATCAAGAGCAAAAACACCATTTACAGCTATATCGAGAAGGGGATCTTCCTCAGACTCACGAACAAAGACCTCCCGGTTAAAGGAGACAAGAAACGCAGCTACCACAAGGTACAGACTCAGAAGCGTGCGCCGAAGGGAGAAAGCATAGAAAAACGCCCGGAGATAATCGGCGAGCGTTCCACCTTCGGGCACTGAGAAATGGACACCGTAGTGAGTGCCAGACCGGGCAAGGCTGCGATCCTCGTCCTGACAGAGAGGCTCACCCGGAACGAGATCACGGCCAAGCTCCCGGACAAAAGCGCGGCCAGCGTGGTGCAGGCCCTCGACGATCTGGAAAAGGAATGGGGCGAGCTTTTCCCTCGCGTGTTCCAAACGATCACCGTAGACAACGGCAGCGAGTTTGCGGACTGCCCCGGCATAGAGCGCAGCATACTGGCGGAGGGATCCCGGACAAAATGCTACTACTGCCACCCGTACAGCTCATACGAGCGCGGAAGTAACGAGAACCTCAACAAGATGATCCGCCGCTGGCTGCCAAAGGGGACGAACTTCGACGAGATCGGCGCCGAAGTGATCCAGACAATAACAAACTGGCTGAACAACTACCCGCGGAAGATCCTCGGATTTTTGCCAGCCAGTGCAGTATTTCAAGAGCAAATGGACGCCCTTTTAGGGGCCTAATAAAATTTATTCAATTTTTTTCGCATTTACTCTTGACTTTTCCCCTAATTATCTGAGATCCGGAGTATAGATGGTATCCATATCATCGAACTCCTGGTTCTCGCCGCCCATCGCCCAGATGAAGGTATAGTTGTGTGTACCTGCAGCGCTGTGGATAGACCATGACGGAGAAATCACAGCATCATAGTTATGCATCACGATGTGTCTGGTCTCGGTCGGCTCACCCATCAGATGGAACACGACCTGATCCTCCGGTACCTCGAAGTAGGTGTAGATCTCCATACGACGCTCATGTGTATGTGCCGGCATCGTGTTCCATACAGAACCCGGCTGAAGCTCGGTCATACCCATGCTGAGCTGTGCGGTCTTGAGGACATCCGGGTGGATGAACTGGTTGATTACACGAGCATTGGCCAGCTCAGGCTCGCCACATGGACGATGATTTGCCTCGGCCATGGTGATCAGCTTCGTCTCGTAGCTTACGTGTGCCGGTGCGGAAACCATATAGAACTTCGCCGGCTTCTCTGCATCATCTGAGGAGAAGAGCACTTCCTTCGCACCCTTCGTGATGTAGAGGCAGTCCTTGTAGCCGAGCTTGTACTCTGTACCGTCAACGACGATCTTACCAGCGCCATCGCCGATGTTGAAGATACCGATCTCGCGGCGCTCGAGGATGTAGTGTGTACCGAAGTTTGCCCAGCAGTCGATGCCCTTATCGAGGGAAACGACCTCGTGTACCGGCATACATCCGAAGGTCACCATACGGTCAACGTGTGAGTATACCGCAACGACCTCATCCGGCTTGTAAAGACCGGTGATCAGGAACTCATCCCGAAGCTCCTGTGTTGTGTAACGCTTCACATCTCTCTGGTTTGCGCTGTAACGAATATCCATAAAAACCTCCTGTGTCTGGCTGTGCGCCACGTGTTTTGTATCTGTTTCAAGCATCTCTAGTATACTCTAGTTAACCGGTTTTGCAAACGGTTTTTCTCATTTTTCGAGCATTTGGCAAGCCCGGAGGACAGGTGCCAGAAGCACAGTACTTCGAGCTCGGAAGACTCTAAAATCCCCTCCCTAAGAAGTACTAGGCCCTCTGCAATCACTGAGTTTTCTTTATGAAAACTCAGCGTTGCAGAGGGTGCTAAGGAAAAATTCCAAGTACTTCTAAGGGAGGGGATTTTGATTCTTCACGATCTCTACGTATGGCTTCTGGCACCGGTCCTCCGGGCCTCTGTCCAATCAATGCCTAATTCTTCAATCGTGTCAATTCGTCTCCCGAAATGTAATCCTCTGCTTTCGTCGGGAGGCCCTTCTTCCGGAGCAGATGGCCGCTCACGCGCTGTACGAAATTGAGGATGACCGCCCAGATTGGGACCGCGACGATCATGCCGACGAAGCCGAAGAGTCCGCCGAACAGGAGGATCGAGAACAGTACCCAGAAGCTGCTGAGACCGGTCGAGTCGCCGAGGATGCGCGGGCCGAGGATATTGCCGTCGAACTGCTGCAGGACCAGGACGAAGATGAGGAAGTATACACTCTGTATCGGGCTCGTCAGCAGAATCAGGATGAAGGATGGGATCGCACCGATGAACGGGCCGAAAAACGGAATCACGTTCGTTACGCCGACGATGACGGAAACGAGCATCGTGTATGGCATCTTCATAAAACTCAGGCAGAAGAAGCAGAGCCAGCCGATGATGAGGGAGTCGATGATCTTGCCGACGATGAATCCGCCGAAGACCCGGTTAATGTAGGCGAACTCCTGCACCACAAGCTCTGCCCACTTCTTCGGAAGCAGCGCGAAGGTCAGTTTCCTGGATTCTCCCAGCATGGACTCCTTGATGTTCAAAAGGTAGATCATCACGATAAGTCCGATAAAGATGTTCTTAAACCAGTTGACCACCGACCAGATACCGATACCGAGCGACGCCACGATGCTCTGCATGTTCGGCATCAGATGATTCTGCAGGAAATTCATGATGTACTCATACGCGATGTTGTAGTACTGCTGCACGGCTTCCCGTACCTCCGGATAGTCCTGAAGGTAGTTCATGATATTCCGATAGGTCTGCGACAGATCCTGCGGCAGCGTCGCGATCAGATTCGCGATGGAGCTGTAGAGCTGCGGGATGATCATCGACACGAGGCCGACCGCCAGTACCAGTACGGTCAGAAGCGCTACCAGGGTGCCTGCCGCACGTGCGATCATGTGAGGTGCAGCACTCGTGGCCGGCTTCGACACCGTTTCTCTGCCTGGCGCAGCTGCAGTATCCGAAGCTGCCGCTGTGGGTGTTGATCCGGCTTTCTCCGGATCCGCCGGTTCGCTCGTGTCCGTCGATGCTTCTGCTGACGACGAAGCCGAAGCTGCCTTCGGTGCCGGGGCCGCAGCTTTTCGTCCCCCCAGCAGATTGTAGACGAAGTGATAGACACGATTATAGATCGGGGCGGTGATGTATGCGATCACCGCACCATAAATGATCGGTGCCAGGATCGACACCAGCGTGCCGCCAAACGCACGGATCTTTCCGAAATTTATCAGAATCGTCGCCACGAGTACGCTCGCCGCAATCACCAGAAAGGCGGTGATGCCCCAACGAATCTGCTGCTCCCACTGTTCTCTCTTCAACGGACTGCACTCCTAAAATAGACTAAAACAAATGAAATCAATACTACACATCTATGATACACAAAAGGGCCTCTAAATGCGATGGCTTCACAAAAATTTCACGGGCGTAGAAACGCGCATGGATAAATACAAAAAAACCGACAGGCGAGTTACCTGTCGGTCCAAATCATAAGATTTTCGGAGTAACACCAGAACGCCGTACTACACGCTTGACTCCTAGCTCTCTTGCTAGGTGGGAAACCTCACGTATGCCACTATAGTCCTCGGCCCGAAGGGAGGCGTTATATTATGCATACAGATATCGGAGCCCCGTAGGTCGTATTTGTAGGTTCAATATGTGCAGCCTCGTACGTCCCAGCTCTTTACTTCTATCGGAATTATAGCAAAGCAAAAAACTTCAATCAAGTATCGATTTACTTCCAGTCATAAATCAGCAGCAGTGTGCCGTCTTTCACCGAGATCTCCGCCTCTGTACCGACGAATTCGTTGCTGAGTCCGGTCGGCATCGCGTTACTGAGGGTCACATCCGTAACGATGTACTTAAAACCACGCTCGGTGACACCGTGGCACTCGTCGCTCAGCGAGAGCGCCGAGAAGTAACCCTGCATCTCCTTCGGGAAGCATACGCTTTCGTTCCGAATCGCACGCACCAGCTGATGCTCACCATAGAGATAGCCATGCATCCCCTGCTGCGCGAGGAAGCCGAGGACCTGCAGATTTGCGATGGAGTGATCGATCCGCTTCCCCGTGCCGCCGACGAGATGGAAGGAACGAAAGCCTCGCTCCATGCCGATCCGTACGCAGGCCAGCATGTCCGGGTCGTTTTTGATCGGATCGATGACCCGCGTCTCGACGCCGTCCAGCTCGATGCGCTGCAGATGGTGGATGTACTCGGCCTTCTCCGCATCCGCGAAGATATCGAGGTCCTTCACCGGTCCGGTGACACCCTTCACACCCTCCACCTCCATCGAGTCGAAATCGCCCACCACGAGGTCCGGGACGATGCCTACGGCCTTCAGATTCTCATACCCCGCATCGGCTGCGATCACGTAGTCCTCTTCCGCCGGCTGAAACGGCATCCCGAAGAAGTCGCCGGCCCCCACGATGATGCAGCGCCCCCGCTTCTCATCATCGTCTACGCTTTCATCCCAAAATAAAGTCCGTGGTCTGTCTGCTTGTGTCCGCGTCTCACGCTCGTCTACTCTTCCATCCTGCATACTTATCTGCTGTTCTCCTGTCACTCTACTATCCTCGATTGCATTCTATTATCCACGCACAAGCCAGCTCTCTATATACACGGGATCTTCTCTCCGGAGATATCTCCTATTTCCTACATATGAGCTGCCTCACTCGTTTTCCAGCTTCTTCAGCTTCTGCTCCCGGAGCGCTGCGAAGAAATCACTCATGAGGGCTGCGCAGGCATCCTTCTCTACATCCGTCCGGACCTCACAGCGGTGATTGAAGCGCTTCTCATGCAGCATGTCCAGTACCGAGCCGCAGCAGCCTGCCTTCGGGTTCATGGAGCCGATCACGACGCGCGGAACACGGGCCTGCACGATCGCCCCGGCGCACATCGGGCAGGGCTCGAGCGTCACATACATCGTACAGTCCTCGACCCGCCAGTCCTCGAGTGCTCTGCACGCCTGCCGGATGGCGATCACCTCCGCATGCATCAGTGCACTTCGATCCTTGTTTCGCCGGTTGTAGCCGCGCCCCAGGATGGTGCCCGGCTCGATGCCGAGGGAGGCCGCATGCTGGTCCGCCTTGCTCGCGGGATTCGTCCCATCATAAACGATGATGCACCCAATGGGTACATCATCGTGCTTCAGCGCCTTCCGGGCTTCCCGGATCGCCAGATTCATATAGTATTCATCGCGCTCCGGACCTGCTGCCGGAATCGTCACTGCTTTCATCCTGTCTGCTCATCCTTCCAGATACCTGTTCGACCGACACTCACCATGGATCTTCATATCCGCCTCGTGCTCACCTTTGGCAATCCGGCGTCCTGCATATCCATCGCCTGAATCACCTGGCGATCATCCTGTCCACGTCGTGCCCGTCTCACGCCTTCTGCTGATCTCTCTTGATCAGAATCCGAATCGCTTCGATCGCCGTGCGGATCGCCTTATCGGTGTCATGCTCGATCTCGTTACTGAGTCCCTTCTTCGCGCGTTCCTGGTTCGACATGATGAAGAGCACCGCACCTGCACGCACGTGCAGATAGGACGCCACGGTAAAGAGTGCCGCTGACTCCATCTCGGACGCCTTGCAGCCGAGCTTCAGCCAGGCCTGCCACTTATTGAGGAGCTCATAGCTCACCGGCAGGTCCTCCGGCTTATGCTGCCCGTAAAAGGCATCCTTACACTCGACCACGCCCACATGATGACGCAGTCCGAGATTTCCGGCTGCCTGGTACAGCGCCATCTCGACCTCGAAATCAGATACCGCCGGCCACTCGATCGGCGCATACTCCTTCGAGGTGCCCTCCATACGGACCGCACCACTCGCGATCACGACATCGCCGGACTGCACATCGAGGTCCATACCGCCCGCCGTACCGACACGGATGAAGGTGTCCGCCCCGCACATATGCAGCTCCTCGACCGCAATCGACGCCGACGGTCCACCGATACCGGTAGAGGTCACGGAAACCGGAACGCCATCCAGCGTACCCGTATATGTCACATACTCCCGATGATCCGCCACAAACACCGGATCATCGAAATACTTCGCGATCTTCTCACAGCGCTTCGGGTCGCCCGGCAGGATCACGTACCGTCCGACCTGCCCCGGTGCCACACCGATGTGATACATCGTCTTATCTTCTGAATAATTGATCATACTTCTATCCTCTACGATCCCGGGCCGATGCTGACCGCTCTACGTCGGACCCACCCGCCCGGGGTCCTTCACCACAGATTCCTGCGGAAAAACCGATTTCCGGGCATGCACCCGGAAATCGTCTCATCACTATGCTGACGATGCTCAGGCAAGCTCCAGTGCCACGCGCATCATCTGATCGAAGCCGACCTGACGCTCATCCGGGCTCAGGGACTCGCCGCGAAGCAGCTGATCGGAAACGGTCAGCAGGCAGAGTGCATGCTTATGCGCATACGCTGCGTTCATGTAGAGTGCGGCAGCCTCCATCTCGACGGCCATAATTCCCATGCGTGCCCAGCGCTGATTCACATCTGGACGAGCATCGTAAAAGATATCCGAAGAGAGGATGTTCCCGACCTTGACATTGACCCCGAGCTTCTCTGCCGCTTCCACTGCCTTCTTGAGGAGGCCGTAATCTGCGATGGCGGAGAAGGTGCCCGGAACCTCGAACTGCTTTCCATAGTTCGAATCCGTGCAGGCGCCCATGCCGATGATGACATCCTTCAGATTGACCTCTGGCTGGATGGCACCGGCGGAACCGATACGGATGATGTTATCGACGTCGTAGGTATGGAACAGCTCGTAGGAATAGATACCGATGGACGGCATGCCCATACCACTGCCCATCACCGTGATCTTCTTACCCTTGTAAGTTCCGGTAAAGCCCAGCATGTTTCGAACGGTGTTGAAGCAGACCGGATTCTCGAGATAGGTTTCAGCGATAAACTTCGCGCGGAGCGGATCGCCCGGCATCAGAACGGTTTTCGCGATATCGCCAAGTGCTGCTTTGTTGTGAGGTGTAGACATAGTGATTCTCCTTTCGATTATGTTGAAATTTTATTGATCAGGTTTTTAATTGATCAGCTTTTTATTTAATCAAATTTTTTAATTGATCAGATTTTCAGGTCCGAAGCTTTCCGGAAGGAGCTGCTCGAGTGTGTAGGTCCGGTAGTCCTCCGTCGACTTCGCGAGGATGATCTCGAAGCTCTTCGGATCACAGAACTCGCGCAGTGCCTGGCGGCAGATGCCACACGGCGCACAGAACTGGAGCTCGCCCTCCTCCGGGCCGCCGGTGATTACGATGCAGTCGAACTCCTGCACGCCCTCGCTGACGGCATGAAACAGCGCCGTACGCTCGGCACAGTTCGACACGCCATAGCTCGCATTCTCGATGTTGCAGCCGCCGTATACCTTTCCGTTTTTCGCGAGTAGCGCGACGCCCACATGGAAATGCGAATACGGAACGTAGCTGTAGTTCCGCATATCCAGCGCCTTCTCGATCAGACTCTTCAAATCTGTATTTTTTGTATTTTCTATATTCATGTATTATCCTTTCACTTGCGATCGTTCCATCAGGAAAACGCCGCTCTTTTCCGACGGCCATCGACTTTGGATGGCAGAGATCCGTGTTCGACTGCCCACTCTTTCCCCTGGAAAAAATCTGCAGGTCACGAAACCACGGCCCGCCTTATTGTTTCATTATACCATATTCTTCTCATATCTCCGATAGACAGAAAAAACATCTGTCCGAAAATCGAGGCAATAAAAAACGACGTTTTTCGAAGAACTCCAAAAAACATCGTTTATGGTCGTGCGGCTCACGGGACTTGAACCCGCACATCAGAGATACAGGAACCTAAATCCTGCGCGTCTGCCAATTCCGCCAAAGCCGCATCTCAACTCATTGCATTATAAAGTATCGATCGCCGGAATGCAAGAAGGGATGCACCTGTTGACCGCAGCCAGCATTGGCCCACAGCAGTTTCCGGTATACATCCGTCGTGGCAGGCAGAGCTGCGCCGCAGGGAATCAGTGCGCTTTATTCTCCTTTTCCATTTGCTTTAATTCCGGCAGGACGATACAAAGCATGGCGATGAAGCACAGGCTTCCGCCGATGACATTCGAGACCGGCTCTGCGAGGAAAACGCCGTCGGTACCCATATGAAACGCGTAGGGCATCAGGTAGGTTAACGGTACGACGATGAATACCTTTCGCAACAGAGAGAAGAAAATGGTCTGCTTCCTTTTATTCAGAGATCGTAATACCACCTGGCCCATATACTGGAGATCCATAAAAATGAAGGCAGAAAAATACTTCTTCAGCGCAGGGATGGCATCGCGGGTCAGCTCGGCATCGGTACTGAACACCGAGAGCAGTGTTTTCGGCATCAGTATGATGAGGCTCCACATCACCGCCGTGTATGCAAGAATAATCACACTCATGACTACGCCTGCCTTCTTCACACGTTCCGGACGTCGCGCGCCGTAATTATAGCTGAGAATCGGGGACGAGCCTTCTGTGATGGCATGGATCGGCGTCTCCACCAGCTGGCGGACACTGGAAATGATCGTCATGACCGAGATGTAGATATCTCCACCCGTAAGCGAAAGCACGCTGTTACAGCAGATGGTCACGAGGCTGTTCGTCAGCTGCATGATAAAGCCGGCGGTTCCCAGGCTGACGATGTCTCTGGCATAGATGAGCGCCGTCCTCCACTCTTCTTTCCGAAGAAAATGAATCTTCAGTTCTGCCTTTCGACTGAGGAAATACAGTACACAGATCGCGGAAAGACACTGCGAAATGACGGTCGCGATGGCCGCGCCACGAACGCCGAGCCCGAACACAAAGATGAACAGCGGATCCAGCACCAGGTTGGTCAGCGCGCCGATGGCAACGGAAGTCATGCCCATCACCGCGTATCCCTGTGCATTGATGAACGGATTCATCCCCACCGAAATCATCGAAGGCAGAGTTCCGATCAGGTAAATCATCAGGTACGGCCAGGCGTAGCGCAGTGCATTCTGAGAAGCACCGAACGCCGTCAGAAGTGGCCGTGCAAACAGCCATCCGATCACCATCAGAATCAGCGCACTGCAACAGAGCATCGTATAGGACGTGCTCATGATGCTGGCGGCTTTTTTCGAATCGTGCTTTCCCCGCTCGATGGCGAAGAGCGGCGCACCACCACTTCCAAACAGATTGGAAAATGCCGTGATGATGACAATCAGCGGAAAGCACAGGCCGACGCCGCCAAGCGCTGCCGTTCCCTCACCCGGGATGCGGGCAATGTAGATACGATCTACGACATTGTACAGCAGGTTCAGAATCTGGGCGACGAGCATCGGAAGTGCTGCCCCGAGAATATTTACCGTTACGGTTCCATGTTCAAAATCAATACGTTTCATCTTAGGTCTCTCTGCTTTTCTTTTTTGTATCCAAGTATAGCAAGTATTCAGCTATATTCGAATCATTGATTTTGAATCACAGCAGAATAATTTCGTTATGCCTTAATATCCATGAAGTATAGATATAAACCGCCCAGCACAATCAGCAGTACCAGTACAATGCTGTGCACGCGGCTCACCATCTTCCAGGCATTTTCTTCTTCAACACGTAACTCGCCGTTCTCTGAATCTTCGTCTTCGATATACGTCCGCTTGTTTGATAAAACATACCAGCCGAAGTAGATGGCGTATATAGACGCAAGCGTTAAAAGAGTGATCAAAACCGCGCGAAGAGCATCCGTCCACGGGCAAAACATCGCCAGAAGCCCTGCAAGCAAAAACAGCGCTATCGGTACATCCGAGACCACGTAGGCGAACCTTCCAAACAGCTTACGATACAGTCGCTTTGTCCGCCGCTGCTCTCGCTCTTCCTCTTCGTAGGCTGCCGGTAAAAATGCGACATATAATCCTCTTACGGATACATACCCAACCACGATGATTATCGGCAGATCCGAGAGATCTCTAAAATAAATCAGCTTCATCGCAACAAAAGCGCATCCCAGTAACGATTCCAATGCTGTCTTCGGACTGATAAGTTTCATAACCGCCACCTCCAGAATCACGCGCGCTCAAATGACAAGTATCTCGTTCCCTGAAAAGTTAGTTTTCCGATGTCTCCTTCCGCCAGCATTCCATATTCTCTTCCTAAAACCTGTAGTTCCATCCGGTCACCGCTCTCTACCTGAAACGTGACATAGTAGCTGGTACTTGAATTCGAATGAAATCCATGAGCTCCAGACAGGTCACCCGCATTTGCATGGCAATGATGTGTGATATTTTCACGCTTTGCGACGATCGTTGCACTCACCGACAAACGCGGTGACTGATTGTTTTTATTCCATGTTCCGATTCCTGTCATAAACTGGAAGATGATCATGCCAAAAACAATCACGAAGATAATCGGAAACATAAACTCGAACAGCGTAAACATATAGCTCACCCCTTCTTCATCCTGCGTCCAATGATTACTCTAAGCACAAAACATACGACAATCACGAAAATCGAGGCAGCGATATACTGTTTTGTCCTTTTGGCATCGACAAACTTGAATTTTCAAATTAGTCTTTGCAAACAACCTTTGAACCTTCACCATCAATTACAATTCCCTGATGGTTGTTAATTGGGCATAGATTCAAATCCGAAAATTCAGTCATTATTTTCTCAGTAACTTTCTTAAATGGTGCTGTAAGATAATGCGGAAGAACATAGAAATCAATCA
>ERZ1026856.99-NODE-99-length-60824-cov-15.551449_pt1 | contig 60824 bp, 43 predicted proteins | sample MGYA00380158_ERZ1026856 | MGnify/ENA primary metagenome ERZ1026856 (study PRJEB33269, sample SAMEA4719794) | human gut metagenome | biome: human-associated habitat; feature: organic feature; material: feces | place: Cameroon | collected 2013-10 ... | reverse complement strand
TCTTCGCTCATAACAACGATTGCTGCTGCACCATCATTAATACCGGAAGCGTTACCTGCTGTAACAAGTCCACCCTCTTTACCAGAGCAGCATTTTAATTTTGCTAAAGACTCTGCTGTTGTACCTGCACGAGGTCCTTCATCTGTCACGAAATCTACGATCTCTTTTTTCACTTTAACCGGAACCGGAACGATCTCATCTGCAAATTTGCCTTCAGCGATCGCTTTTTCACATTTCTGCTGGCTGTTTGCTGAGAACTCGTCTAATTCTTCTCTTGTGATTCCATATTTATCACATACGTTCTCTGCTGTGATCATCATATGATAATGATTGAATGCATCTGTTAATGCATCGTTAACCATTGTATCGATGATTGTTGCATTGTTCATACGATATCCGAAACGAGCTTTTGTCATAGCATATGGTGCCATTGACATATTTTCCATACCACCTGCAACAACGATATCAGCTTCTCCTGCCATGATCATGGTAGCTGCATCATTGACACATTTCAAACCAGAACCACATACAACGTTGATTGTGATTGCTGGAACTTCGATTGGGAGTCCTGCTTTGATAGAAGCCTGACGTGCAACGTTCTGTCCCTGAGCTGCCTGGATTACACAACCCATTTTAACTTCGTCAACCATCTCTGGTTTAACACCTGCTCTTCTTAATGCTTCTTTGATAACGATTGCACCTAAGTCTGCTGCTGGAGTATTGCTTAATGCTCCACCCATTTTACCAATTGCTGTACGGCATGCGCCTGCTAAAACTACTTTTCTTGCCATTTTGAATTCTCCCTTCGGTTTTGTGGTACAAAACACCGCTCATAATGTGCAGTATATTTTGTTTCCTTCATAATAAATTTGCCGAAAAACGTTGTTATTTTTTTAACAATCTTTTAGTAAAAAAAATAAATCTAAAATCTCTTCTTTTAAATTTAAATTTTCTTTTTCCTAATTTTCTACGTTTTTATGTATTCGGCTTTTTTATTGGCTTTTCAGTACTTTCTCATGCTACCATATTTTATTTTCAAATGCAATAGCTTTCTTTTTTTTTCACACTTTTTTCAGAATTTAAATACGTTTTTTACTCGTTTTATATGCGGTTTTTCGTTAAAAAATTATCATGCGCAACCGTTCAATTCCACAAAAAAGAGACGTTTTTTGTGTATTTCTAACAAAAACGTCTCTTTTCCCATTTGGTTTCAAAAATGATTTTTATGTAATTTGCGCAATTGACAACCATATTAGTAAAATATGTGATGCCCGATGATCGTTCCTTCCAATCCGTCGATCACAGTTCTGAAATAGAGGCAGCTGTTTGTGATGTTCCCGTTAAGCACCTCCTGTGCCGCCTGCATACAGGTATTGTTGACTCCCTGCTCGAGGCGGAGCGCATATCTTCCACTGGCTACCGGAGAAAACTGTCCGCTCTGATAAATCACACCGGATACGGTATTCGGGAAATAAGAGCTTCGCACACGGTTCATGACAACACTTCCGACTGCAAGCTTTCCCTCATATGGTTCACCGTCTGCCTCACACTGGATGATCGCACCTAACAGGTAAAGATCACTGTCACTTGGGACATAAGAAAATTCGCCGTTGTTCTCAGCCTCCTGGCGCTTGATCTCCGCCATTCTCGCAGCGTCTTCTTTTGCCTTCTGGATCTCTAACTGTTTTTCCAGCTCTTCCATCTGTGCGATCTGACTGTTGATATCATTGACTTTTCCCTGGGCGCTGCTCAATTCAGAATTGGTCTGGCTGATATTTGCCTGCGTTGAACTGATAAGGCTGTTTACAGAATTCTGTTTTACCTTCATGTCATCCTGCATGGCGAGCAGTTCCTGCTGCTCACTCTCGAGATCTTTCTTCTGTTCTTCAAGAGAAGTTTCCTCTGCCGCAATCTGTTCCTGCACCTGGATAAACTCCTCTAATTTCTGTCTGTCATACGAATTGATCTCCGAAATATACTCCGTCCGGTTCAGAAAATCAGAAAAGGATGATGCCGATAACAGCATCTCAAGCATCGGCGTATTTCCATTTTCATACATATAACGGATACGTATCTTCATATCCTCGTACTGGCTGGCCGACTGCTGCTTTGCAGCTTCCAGATTATCCTGTGTCTGATCGATCTCATCCTCAAGATCTGACAGTTCTTTTTTCTTATCATTGATCTGTGACTCAAGGGCATTCATGGACGAAACAATGTTGGTCATCTGTCCATTTAAATTGTTCAGGTCGCTCTCTAGCTCGCCTTTTTTTCCATTGATATCATCGACCGCATCCTGTGCATCTTTCTTCTGGTTTTTCAGATTGTTGATCTGATTTTTTGCATTGTCAATATCTTCCTGCGTGACATCTGCATAAGCTGTTGTCACGGTAAGACAGCACACTAATGCTGCCGCTGCAAATATTCTTTTTAAGGGGATTTTTTTCATAAGTACCTCATTCTGTCGAAATATTCCTGCATCTGCTCTCAAAAAATTTCTTTCAAGCACCATGATAGCAGATTGTATTTAACCTTTCAATATGCTATATTTGGTATGTATCAGCTTGTTTTTATTTTATCATATTTGCATCAGGAAAGGTATGGGGGTATATGCAGTTTGTAAGATCACAGGATTTAAAGCCGGGAATGCGGCTGGCAAAACCCATTTACAATAAAATGGGGGTTTTATTGTATGAGCGCAACACAAAATTAACACTTCAGAGTATAAACAGTATTGATAATTTCGGTCTGATCGGCATATTTATTCTGGAACCGGCAGAGCCTGTTCCTCCTCTTTCCAAAGAAGACCTCGAATTTGAGCAGTTCCAGACTATCTATATGTTTAAATTGAAAGACTGCATGGACAAGCTTCTCGCACAGAAAAATATTCCGGCAATCACGGAACTCGTACAGAATATATACACACATTATGGTGCATTAGACCACAAACTTAATTTCACACAGAATCTCAGAAGTTCTGCCGATTTTGTATACAAGCATTCGATCAGTGTTGCGATTCTCTCTGCGATGATCGCTAATGAGATGCATATTGAACCGGAAGACTCCCAGTCGCTGATCGCAGCTTCCTTATTATATGATTTTGGTTATCTCTCCGTTCCTAAGAGCATTTTAGATAAGAACGAAGACCTCTCTGCCTCCGACCGGGATCTCATCCAGTTAAAATCAGAACATGGGTATGAGATTATCCGTCCGCATTTTGCAGAACTCGGCTTGAATGATACAAGTCTTGAGATCATCCAGAACATTATATTTGAAGACCATGCAACGATCAGCCCAAGAGCTCCAAAACCACCGGTCCAGCTTCTGATCGATATTTTGAAGGCTGCGGACAAATTTGACCGTCTGACTGCCATGAACATTAACCATGCACCAATGTCAGAACTGGCTGCCATGACATTTTTTTACAGCCACATTGCGGAATATAACCGTTCTGTGATCACCGCTCTGGCGGACAGCATCCAGATCCTTCCTACAGGTGCCTGTCTCGATTTTGCCAACGGGGAAAAAGGTCTGGTGCTTGCTGACAATCCGGCTGATTTTCTGCATCCTATGATCCTGAATTTCAAGGATAACCAGATTTATGATCTGAGCGTTCCGGAAACCTCGGATCAGTTACAGATTGTAGATATTATGAAGACAATGGATAACCGTATCGCCATTGACAGCGATACACTTAAGCAGTTTGTTGCAGATCCATATATTAAAGCGACCGCCGACCGTTTCCGTGCCCAGAAAGAAAAAATCAGTCATCGTAAAAATGGAACATCTGCCATTCCGCACACAAAACAGCCGGTTATGGACAAACCTGTCCAGTCTGCGTCACCAGTTTCAGCCGTATCCATTGCTTCCAGGAATGAGGTAACACCTCCTGTAAAGAAACAGCGTCCAGCAAAGAGGAAAAAATTAATTTGATGTGCATAGCATAAAAAAGCTGATGTATTCAGACGTTACATCTTTTTCGTCTGAATGCACCAGCTTCTTTTTTTACTGTGCACTTGTCAAATAACTCGATACACAATATAATGTCTGTCCATTATAGTCAACTCTTGACCATCCATAGTCTGTATTGATTCCGGTTCTCGTCACAGTCTCGCCATTTTTTAAAACCGCAACAACTGCTGCATCCGGGTTTGTGACACTCGGAAGTGTTCTTAAATTCACTTCAATCTTCGCTGTCACCACATCATTGCATGCAGTAAATTTTGTTTTCAATCCATCTCCTGAGCCTGAGCCGTCCGTTGTTGTTGTCTCTGCAGTCGTATTGGCTGCTGGTGCTGTATACCCAAGATCTGTCGTCAAATAGCTGGACACTGCATACAAAGTCTGTCCATTGTAGCTTACCCGCGACCATCCACTGCTGCTCACGCCGGTTCTTGTCGCTGTCTCACCATTCTGCAGGGTTGCCACAACTGTTGCATCAGAACCCTGACTTGGAATGTTTCTGAGATTTGTGGACTGTTTTGCTGTAACCGTCTCATTTACATCAGAGAAATTCATCAACGCCTCTGCATCTGCACCGACTGTTTCCGGTGTCACATCACTTTTCGCATCTGCGGTTCCTGCATAACCGAAATAGGCAATATCGACATCGACCGGCTTACTGATCCCTGCCACTGTTCCCTGATTGGTGTACTGCCACATTGCATGTGTTCCGGTGTAATCGGACTGTGCGGTCTGTGGATACGGTACAGATGGATATTGAGACACCCAGATTTTATAAGTTTTTTCAATTCTTGAAGTATCCCATTTTGCATCACCAAGCATCTCATTTTTTGCCGCATAAAACATTGGCGTGTAGCCGCGGTTATAGATCTCATTTAAAAATGCGATCGCCATGTCCGTTCTCTCCGACTGTGTCATAGCATACTGTCTGCTGTCTGCATTTTCAAACCCTTCACAGTTAAATGCAACCGGATAAGTGATCTGATACTGGGAAATATAATCTGCCACCCAGTCTGCCTCCTGCACCGCTTCATCCGTTGTGACGGCTGTCGAAAAGAAGTATGCCCCTATTTTTATCCCATTTGCCTGCGCTTCCTGCATGTTGTATTTTGCATTGGAATCCGCAACGATCTCGCCAGTCTTCTGCGTGCGGTATCCAACACGTATCATGGCAAACTGTACCCCGGAAGCCGCCACCTGGCTCCAGTCGATGGTTCCCTGATATCTTGCCACATCTATACCAAACGTTGTCTCACCGGACTCTGCCACGCTGCCTGCGGATAACAGCGCCGTCACATCCACGCTAGCACCTGTCTCATTGCCCATGCTGCTGCCCTGCGGATCATCTGCATCTGCCTTCTCTGCGCTCTCAGTTGCCTCAATCGTTCCCATCACTTCGGTGGTCTGTGCTTCTGCCTCTGTTGTCTCGCTCTGCTCTGTCGCCATAGGATCGGCACTTGTATCCTTGTTTTTGCCATTTTTCCCTATGAGAACCAATGCGGCAATTACGATCACCAGAAGGACTGCCACAATAATGATGGGTAGTATAAAGCGGGAATCCCGCGAATCTTCATTCAATGATCCAAACTCAAGATCATCATCATATTTTTTCATGCTGCGTTTCCTCCATTTCCGTCAATGCAGAATGGGGCGCCGGAAAGCGCCCCATCAATAACCAAATTTACAGATTCTTCACAGTTGCAATATCGATTGGAGTGAGATCATTGGTTGCTGTCTCAAGGCTTCGTGCCAGTGCATTTGCTGTATCCATTGCTGTGATACAGTACACACCTGTCTCGATCGCATTACGACGGATCAGGAATCCGTCACGGTTCTTATCACCGTTACCCTGTGTAGGCGTATCGATGACAAGATCGATCTTATGACCAAGAATTAAGTCCATAACATTCGGTGATTCCTGAGATATCTTATTGATGCGGAGTGCATTTACGCCGTGCTCCTGCAGATACTTTGCAGTACTTCTTGTCGCATAGATCTTGTAGCCTAATGCTTCAAATCTCTTGGCAACACCAACAGCTTCCGGCTTGTCTGCATCTTTTACTGTCATGATCATCTGTTTATATTTTGGAAGTTTTACACCAGCTCCTAAGAATGCTTTGTATAAAGCTTCGTTGAAGGTCTTGGCGATACCAAGACACTCACCGGTGGATTTCATCTCAGGTCCTAAAGAAATCTCAGCACCACGAAGTTTTTCAAATGAGAATACCGGCATTTTAATTGCGATGTAATCTGCGGTCGGAGCAAGTCCCGGTTCATAACCCATACCGCGGATTGTCTCGCCGATGATTACTTTTGTTGCCAGGTCAACAATCGGAATACCTGTTACTTTGCTGATATATGGCACAGTTCTGGAAGAACGCGGGTTAACCTCGATCACGTAAACCTGCTCGTCCATAACGATGAACTGGATGTTGATCAGTCCAATAACATGCAATGCCTGTGCAAGACGTTTCGTGTATTCCACGATCATCTCTTTGACCGGCTCACTGATCGTTGGAGCAGGATATACGGAAATACTGTCGCCGGAATGGATACCGGTACGCTCGATATGCTCCATGATACCCGGAATTAAAATGTCTGTTCCATCGCATACGGCATCGACCTCGATCTCTTTTCCCTGTAAATATTTATCTACAAGGATTGGATGATCCTGTGCAATACGGTTGATGATTCCGATGAACTCTTCAATCTCCTCATCATTGAATGCAATCTTCATGCCCTGTCCGCCTAAAACGTAGGAAGGACGGACTAATACAGGATAGCCAAGACGGTTTGCAACTTCTTTTGCTTCCTCGGCAGTAAATACGGTTCCACCTGCTGCTCTCGGGATCTGTGTTTTCTCCAGAATCTCGTCAAATAACTCACGGTCCTCTGCGGCGTCAACGTCTTCTGCCTTTGTTCCGAGGATTTTTACACCCATTTTCATAAGGCTTTCCGTTAATTTGATGGCTGTCTGTCCACCGAACTGTACAACTGCTCCGTCCGGTTTCTCAATCTTAACGATTGCTTCCACATCTTCCGGGGTTAACGGTTCAAAGTAAAGTTTATCTGCGATATCAAAGTCTGTAGATACAGTTTCCGGATTGTTGTTGACAATGACTGTCTCCCATCCTTCTTTTGCAAATGCCCAGGTACTGTGAACAGAGCAGTAGTCAAACTCGATACCCTGTCCGATACGGATCGGACCGGAACCTAATACTAATACTTTCTTCTGTGGATTGGTTTCCTCTGCCTCATTCTCACTTCCAAATACGGAATAGTAATATGGAGTTGCAGCTTCGAACTCTGCTGCACAGGTATCTACCATCTTGTATGCTGCAACGATTCCGTTCTCATAACGCATGTCGTGAATTTCTGCTTCTGTTTTACCAGTCAGTTTTGCGATCACATTGTCCGGGAACTCAATACGTTTTGCTTCTTTTAATAATTCAACCGTCAATGGCTGTGTCTTTAAAGTCTCTTCCATCTCAACAATGATGGCGAGCTTGTCGATAAACCATTTATCAATCTTGGAAATGGCATGGATCTCATCATAACTGAAGTGGCGGCGCAGTGCCTCTGCGATCACCCAGATCCTTCTGTCGTCTACCACATTTAACTGTTCTCTTAATTCTGCATCGTTAAGTCCTGTAAAATCATAGGACATCAGACTGTCTACATGCTGCTCTAAGGAACGGATTGCCTTCATCAGAGCGCCTTCGAAGTTATTGCAGATACTCATAACCTCTCCGGTTGCCTTCATCTGGGTGGTAAGGGTTCTCTTTGCCGTGATAAATTTATCGAATGGCAGTCTTGGGATCTTTACAACACAATAGTCAAGCATTGGCTCAAAACTTGCGTATGTTTTTCCTGTAATTGCGTTTTTAATCTCGTCTAAGGTGTAACCTAATGCGATCTTTGCTGCAACTTTTGCGATCGGGTATCCGGTTGCTTTGGATGCCAGTGCGGAAGAACGGGATACACGAGGGTTTACCTCGATTACACAGTACTCAAAAGATTCCGGGTGTAATGCATACTGCACGTTACATCCGCCTGTGATATTTAATTCTGAAATAATATTTAACGCAGAGGTACGGAGCATCTGATATTCTTTATCACCTAATGTCTGGGAAGGTGCAACTACGATCGAGTCACCTGTGTGGACACCGACCGGATCAATATTTTCCATATTACATACGGTAATGCAGTTTCCATTTGCATCACGCATTACTTCGTACTCTATCTCTTTCCATCCGGCGATACAGCGCTCAACTAAAACTTCGCCGACACGGCTTAAACGCAGACCGTTTGTTAAAATATCTACTAATTCCTGCTCATTGTGGGCAATACCACCGCCGCTTCCACCGAGGGTAAATGCCGGACGCAGAACGACCGGATAACCGATGGTGTTCGTGAATTTGATACCATCCTGCACGTTATTTACAACCTGTGAAGCTGCACATGGCTCACCGATTTTCTCCATGGTATCTTTGAATGCCTGACGATCCTCTGCCTTAAAAATTGTCTCAGCAGTTGTTCCGATCAGCTTTACACCGTATTTGTCAAGAACTCCCTGCTCAGCAAGCTCCATACCAAGGTTTAATCCTGCCTGTCCACCTAAGGTTGGGAGAACGCTGTCCGGTTTCTCTTTTGCAATGATCTTCTCTAACACATCGACGGTCAATGGCTCGATATATACTTCATCTGCGATCTCTTTATCGGTCATAATGGTTGCCGGGTTGGAGTTTACAAGTACTACCTCTACCCCTTCCTCTTTCAAAGAACGGCATGCCTGTGTACCTGCATAGTCGAACTCTGCCGCCTGTCCAATGACGATCGGACCGGAACCAATTACTAAAACTTTTTTTATCTCTTTATTTCTTGGCATACAATTTCTCCTTCTATAATATTCGAATTTGTTCTCTGTGCTTCACTCGAATTTGCACTCGTCAGTTACGACATCATATCCAAAAACCGGTCAAACAGATAACCGGAGTCCTGTGGTCCAGGGCATGCTTCCGGATGGAACTGTACAGTGAAGATGTTCTTTCCAACATACTCAAGTCCTTCGTTTGTGCCGTCGTTGACGTTTACAAATGCCGGTTTTGCAATATTCGGATCCAAAGTGTCTGTATCAACAACATATCCATGATTCTGGGATGAAATGTATACACGGTTTGTCTTCAGATCTTTGACCGGATGGTTACCGCCACGGTGTCCGTATTTCATTTTGTGGGTGTCAGCACCGGTTGCAAGTGCCATTAACTGATGACCTAAGCAGATCGCAAAAATAGGGGTATCGGATTCGTACAGTTTCCTGATCTCTTTGATAATATCCGTACATTCCTTTGGATCTCCAGGTCCATTGCTTAACATGATTCCGTCCGGATTTGTGCTTAAGATCTCTTCTGCGGTTGTGTGTGCCGGATAAATGGTCACTTCACAGCCACGATTATTTAAAGACTGGGCAATATTATTTTTTGCGCCGAAATCCATGAGTGCAACACGTTTTCCTGCGCCGCTTAATACTCGTTTTTCCTCACAGGTTACTTTGTCTACGACATTTCCCGTTGTGTAAGCTTTTAATTTAGGAATAATTTCTTCTATATCATAGTTCTCGTTTGTTGTGATCATACCGTTCATCGTACCTTTTTCACGTAAGATCTTGGTAAGCGCACGTGTATCGATTCCTGCGATTCCAGGAATATCATTTTTTGTCAGGAAATCCTGGATTGTTCCCTCACAACGGAAGTTGCTTGGCATTCTGGATAACTCCCTTACAATGTATCCGTCCGGCCATGGTTTCTTTGACTCCATATCCGGTGTGATACCATAGTTACCAATTAATGGATATGTCATAACCACTGCCTGTCCTGCATAGGAAGGATCGGTCAATACCTCCAGATAACCAGTCATTGAAGTGTTAAAAACGATCTCACTGATGACTTCTCTGGTAGAACCAATGCTTGTTCCTGTAAATACATTCCCATCTTCGAGTATCAAAAAAGCTTTCATTTGTTTCCCTGTCCTTTCATCTTTTTTTCCCAAAAAAAAAAACGTTTCCGTTTTTCCTTTTGCTCTACATGAACTATATATGGGCAGTCAAACCGGATATTGCTATCCGCTCCAAAACATACCTTTATTGTAAGCAAGGGAATGATATTTGAAACATTCCCTTGTTTAAATTGTAATGAGTTTATCATATGTAGTTGTAATTTTCAACCTTTTTCATGGAATCCGAAGGAAATTTTTTTTCCAACGCATTTCCTTTCCACAGCACAACTCTATACCATTAGTATATGCAAAAAAGATATGTTTGTAAACATAATGTTTTCAAACATATCTTTTTATATCATGCTACCCCTTAGCCTTCCCACATTATTTTATTCTTCTTCCTCTTCCGGTTCGTCTTTCGCCCAGCCGTAAGCGTATTTGACCGCTTTGTTCCAGCCTTTCCGTTTTGCCTGGCGATCCTCCTCGCTCATCTGTGGAGAGAATATCTGGTCGATACTCTGATTTTTGATGACATCTTCCTTGCTCTTCCAGTAACCAACAGCAAGTCCGGCAAGGTAAGCGGCGCCCATCGCAGTCGTCTCAATACAGCTTGGACGTTTGACCGGTGCATTGATCATGTCCGCCTGAAACTGCATTAAGAAGTTGTTGGCACTTGCCCCGCCATCCACTTTCAAAGATTTCAATTCTACACCGGCGTCTGCACGCATTGCATCGATGACATCACACACCTGAAGATCGATAGATTCCAGAGTTGCGCGGATGATATGATTTTTGTTGGTACCTCTTGTGATGCCAACGATCGTACCTCTCGCATACTGATCCCAATGTGGTGCGCCCAGTCCGGTAAATGCCGGAACGACATAACAGCCGTGGGTTCCGTGTACTTTTTTTGCCATGTACTCAGAGTCCGCGGAGGAATCGATCAGCCTCATATTGTCACGAAGCCACTGGATTGCCGCTCCTGCAACGAAAATCGAACCTTCCAGAGCGTAGTTAACTTTTCCGTCCAGTCCCCATGCAATGGTCGTCACAAGACCATTTTTTGAAAATACCGGTTTTTCTCCCGTATTCATTAAAAGGAAACATCCGGTTCCGTATGTATTTTTGGCCTCTCCCGCATGGAAACAAGTCTGTCCAAAAAGTGCTGCCTGCTGGTCACCTGCCGCCCCCGCGATCGGTATCTCATCCCCTAAGAAGGACGGATCGGTGTAACCGTAAATCTGGCTGGACGGCACCGGTGTTGGAAGCATACTCTCAGGAATATCCAGTTCCTCTAAAATCTCCTTATCCCAACACAAGTCATTGATGTTAAAAAGCATGGTTCTCGAAGCATTGGAATAATCCGTCACATGCACTGCACCCTTCGTAAACTTCCAGATCAGCCATGTCTCTACTGTACCGAATAATAATTTGCCCTCATTTGCAAGTTCTCTTGCACCCTTTACATTGTCTAAAATCCATTTGATCTTCGTCGCAGAGAAATATGCATCAATGATCAGTCCTGTCTTTTTCCGGTAAACTTCTTCCAGACCTTTTTTCTTCAGTCCATCGGCGATATCAGATGTTCTGCGGCACTGCCACACGATCGCGTTGTAGATTGGTTCCCCCGTCTCTTTGTTCCACACGATGGAAGTCTCACGCTGGTTTGTGATACCGATCGCTGCAATATCGGAAGCCACAGCTCCGATCATGTTCATCGCCTCCACCGAAACGCCAAGCATCGATGACCATATTTCATTTGCGTCATGCTCCACCCAGCCCGGATTCGGGAAAAACTGACGGAACTCTTTCTGCGCCATCGAGCAGATCTCTCCTTTTTCATTGAATAAAATACAACGGTTACTTGTTGTTCCCGCATCTAATGCCATTACATATTTTGCCATGCCTGTTTCTCCTTTCAATTCTGCTGCAAAATGCTCCCCTGTTCTTTTAAACTTTTACCATTTGACTGCACCATAAATCAGACATAAAAATGGGAGATGACACATCGAAAATATACTGCTGCACCCCACAGCAGTATTCCTTTGAATCATCTCCACTCTCTGATTTCTACTCATTTATTCAATTATGTCTGAACTTTTGCTTCCATTGATGGAATCATTATAGCATATATGCATAAAAAAGCAATGTTTTACTGAGAATTTTTATATATTTTTATTGTGCAATTTCTTTTATCATACATTTTCTCTGTTTCATTACTTTTCATTTATTGAATTCTTACCATCTCCGGATTTGTCTTATAGTAAACTGCTCTTGAAACCTTACTTTTCTCCAGATACTGATTTTCTGCCAGATTCTCCAACACCTGTTTTCTGAAATAAGTAGAATCGCTCACACCAAGATATTCTGCGATCTCAGAAACTTTACGTGCCTGATAATAGCAAAAAGATAATATTTTTGCATCATAAGCCGTTCCATCCGGCACTGGCGTAAATACCAGATTCGGTATCCCGCTGTCCTCTATCCCCTCCATGTAAGTCAGATCCGGCAATACTAAGGTAAAATGATCCGAAGAAGCATATATATATGGGCGATGTGTCTCATCCGCGTGCTGATATTCTTCTGTTATCTTATCAAACCCGGTTCCCGCAGCTTCCATAACATTGCAGCTTACCAGAACAGATGAGATCAGCTCATTTCTTCTTTTGGAAATAATGCCAGACAGATCATAAGTCTTTCCTAATTTCTCGCCCCGGTAAAATCCTCCCGGAGAAGAAATTTCCAGTCTGTCTTTGAACATGTCTACCTGAATCTGTGTGCCATCCAGAAAATAATCCCGATGTGCGATTGCATTAATGACACCCTCAAACAATGCCCGCTTCGGATATGCATCTATATTTTCCCTTGTATCATCCAGCTTTATCATGGAATGGTTCATCCGTTGTTCTACAAATTCCATCATATAATTGAGCACCGCAATGATATTTCCATGGAAACGATTAATGGTAATGATCCGTTCACTGCCTTTATTAAAACCGGAAAAGACAGAACACTGCACCTCCGTCTTTTTTCCCTGATAATCATCTGCAAAAAGTACTGCACCATTTGCAAGCATTCCGTCCTTATCATAGAATCCCATCGACTGCAATGCTTTCTCTGATAATTTTCTGCCATTATTGTGTGATGCATAAAATTCCTGAAGCATTGTAAAATTCTCTGCCCTGTACAGTTCATCCGATGAGAGAATATCATATTGTGTATTTTTACTCCTCACACTCATCTCAATAATTTCTTCATAGGTCGCTCCATTGGTAAATCCATCCCGTCTCATAAAAATAGATGGGATATTTTTATATTTCAAAATAACAGGTTTTACCGCTGATTCCGGAATATGCACCTGTATGATAAAACGCTCTTTCTCCTTTATCATATAGCGTAGAAAAGATAATTTCATCTGCGGTCTTGGTGACAGATGCTCATTTACCTGATTATTAAAATAATTGCGTTCATTGTCTGCCTCTGTCCGGTCAAACCCGATCAGTTTATTGGTTTTATCTTCAACACCTATATAAAAATCTCCACCGGAAGCATTGGCAAATCCGGCAATACTTTTCAGCCAGCCTACGACATCCTCACGATTCAGTCTGCTTTTGCATTCAAATTTATCACTTTCCAGTTCGACATTTTCTATTAATTCTTCCAGATACATTGTCATGACCTCCTGTACTTCAAATATACTTCAATATCACTTCAAAGTCAACTTCAAAGTCACTTCAATTAAATTTCATTTTACTTTGAAGTACAGTTCTATTCTTCCCATACCTGGTAAAATCGATTCTGTTTTCCGATACTCAGTAATAAAGAAATTGACTATTTATGCGCCGTCACAATACTGGTTATATTACCCCACTGCAACTTCCACTCTTTTTCCGCAGAATGCCACACCATATTTATAAATCACTTCTACTCCTGCCGCCCGCAGTTCCGTATCATATTGTTTATCCTGAATTTGTTTCAATGCCGTCTCCGACAACCGCTTAAGGCTCTCTTCGGTACCATTTTTTTCTGCTTTCAATTCAATGATAATACCCGGAAGACCTTTCTTTACCGGTTTCAACTGGATATCATAGCGTCCTTCGCCAGACTCCCTGTTCGATGTGACAAAAAATCCTCCCAGCAATGCACAAAGTCCAAGCATAAATCCATGATAAAAATTTTCTCCGGCTGTATCAAACAAGCTTACCGACTCCATCAGCAACGTCTGTATCTGTGTCTTCAACTTTCTGTTATCTCCTGAAAAGATTGCTTCCTGTACTGCAATTGCAGTTGACTGCGGAATCATAGTTTCGAATTTCTGCAGGATTTCCTTGTGATACACAAGTGCTATCTCACGGTTTGGCAGTGCAACCTCACACATAAAATCCCCATTAAAGGATAATGTTGTTTTTACTGCTTTCAGATATCCTGTAACCAAAAGGAAACTGTAAATCGTTGACGGATTCTTTTTTATCTGTGGATAGATGACGCCGGTATCGATATAAGTCGTAATCGTTTCCCCATTAACCAAGGATGCCAGACGATGATAGATTTCTTCATCTGCCTCCGCCAGAACCTCACCGATCACATCATTGCTTCCGGTAGATACCCAGAACGCCCGCGGTTCACATTCGTTACTAAAATAATTTACAACTGACCACGGATTAAATATTTCTGTTTTTCCAAATCGATAGCCATCATACCATTCACAAATTTCATCATATTTATCGGATGCTCCATAATATGCTGCCATCTCTCGCACTTCATCCGATGTGAAGCCAAAATAAGCACTGTATTTATGGTCTAAAACCGAATTGATGGACAGATTGTTCATTCCACTGAAAATGCTTTCTTTTGCCACCCGCAGAATACCGGTAAGAAAACCAAATGCCAGATGTCTGTTATCCTTAAACCCTCCGGAGAACAGATTTCTCATAAAAAGAATGATTTTTTCATAATAACCTTTCATATATCCCTGCTGGATAGGCGTATCATACTCATCAATAATAATCACCGGAGCGGTTCCATAATGTTTATGAAGCATTGCCGAAAGATCCGCCAATGCACTTGAGAGTTCTACTTCCGTCACATTTCCTTCCGCTAACCTTGCATATTTCCGCTCATCATATTCATCACACCGGTCACTCGTCCGAAGTTCTTCGTGTCTCTGCGTCTCTTTTGCAAAAATATCCCTGACTGCTGAAAATGTCTCCTCCCAGGTATTAAATTTCACATCTTTAAACGTCAGGAAAATAACTGGATATTTGCCCTGGTACGACTGGTATTTCTGACCACATGCCCAAATTTTCTTATCCTGAAAATATACCGATGTATCCTGCTCTGTTTTTTCAAAAAAAGTCCGCAGCATATCCATATTCAGCGTTTTTCCAAATCTGCGTGGTCGTGTAAAAAGTGTTACCATCGGACGTTCATCAATGAAATCTTTTATCAGCATCGTCTTATCAACATAGTAATATTCCGCCTGTGCCAGCCGGAAATCTGACACACCGATTGGCAGAGGAAGACAGGACGATTTCTGATTTTTCCGGTAAGAACCAGAGCGTATTCTTTTATCTGCTGGTTTAGATGCATCTGCTGGAATCTGCCAGTTGCGTCCTTGCCTCATGGCTCCCTTGATTCTTCCATTTCTGCAAAGTTCCGCTACTCTTCGCTCTGTGATGTTCCATTGTCTTGCAGCTTCTTTTACTGAAATCATTTTTATCATTTTGCACTTCCCCCACCATATTTATATATATAGTATATCCATATGTGCTTATTTCTGCAATATTTATCGGAATTATTCCGTATATTTTTCGATATTGTTCCGAGTATTCTTTTACATTATTCTGCTATTATCAGAATAAATAAAATACTTTTTTACTTTGCAGGCACAGAATTTTCTGTAAAGTAAAGGGACACGGAAAATGAGATAACCTCATAAATCCATGTCCTTTTCTTTTACAGTTATATGAACCTATTTACTTTTGCTAATATCAATTGTGCAGTTCCAAATTTGTCCTGTTCTGCACCTATACATATTGTACGTATCCTATAATTCCACAATAAACTCTTCTACAAGTTTCGCACAATGCTCCGCCGCTTTTTTCTCAAAAGTAGGATAATCCATCTCCGCAGAGTTATCTGCCTTGTCAGAGATCGCACGAAGGATCACGAATGGGATTTCATTTAAGTATGCTGCCTGTCCGATTGCAGCCCCCTCCATCTCAGTACAGAGTGGATGGAAGTTCTCGACTAATTTGTCCTTCACTTCCTTGTCACAGATAAACTGGTCGCCGCTTACGATCCTGCCGGAGAACACTTTCACCTCTGTATTTACTTTCTCACAAACACTCTTTGCAAGGGATGCCATTCTCTCGTCCGCCGGAAAACTTAAAGTTCCAAGCTGTGGGATCTCGCCTAACGGATAACCGAATACACGGACATCCATGTCATGCTGAAGCACGTCTGTGGAAACAACGATATCCCCGATATCGATCTGTGCGTCCAGAGAACCTGCGATACCGGTATTGATGATATGTGTCACGTCAAATAAATCTGCAAGGATCTGTGTGCAGATACCGGCATTTACTTTTCCAATACCACTGCGCACAATGACAACCTCAACACCATTTAATGTTCCCTCGAAAAATTCCATATTTGCTTTTTTTGTTGTTTTTACAACATTCATTTTTGATTTTAAAGTTTCTACTTCAAGCTCCATAGCTCCGATAATTCCGATTTTTTTCATCTGTTTTTCGCTCCATTTCTTTTTTTCATACTGTTGATATTCTAACATAAAAATGGAAATTTCGCTTTATTTTTGCGAAATTTCCATTTGTATTTCTCTTTTTATTCACTTACAGTTCACCAAATGCAAATAAATTTGTATTTCTATATCTTTACGCCACACGGATCTTCTGTAAAATATTTCCAAGTTCTGCTTCCTTCTTCTCGCAGTCAGCTTCAAAAATCTTTTCTGTCACAAAGCCAAGCTCTCCGGTCACACCCTCTGCCTGCACATAAGTGACATTTCCAAATACTCTTTCTACAGCTGCTTTGTCTGCTGTTGTGCGGATAAAGAACCGGTTCTCCCATTCTCTGTAATCTACGAGCTCCAGTTTCTTTGAGCTCCACTCGATCGGAATATTTTTGTCCAGATTTTTTGCCATCTCAACGACATCGGCTACAACGGCACTTGCTGTTGGTAATTTTCCTGCACCGCTGCCGTAAAACATTGCGTCACCTAACACATTGCCATGTACAAAAATTGCATTAAACACACCATTCACTGCATAAAGCGGGTGAGATGCCGGAAGTAAAAATGGAGCAACGATCGCTGTGTAACCTTTTGGTCCTTTTTTGCTTGTTGCGAGCAGTTTGATCGCTCTTCCCATCGCCTGTGCGTATCTGATATCCGTCGGTGTAATTTTTGTGATTCCCTCTGTGTGGATATCCTCAAAATCAACCTGCTGTCCGCATACTAAAGATGTTAAAATTGCAATCTTACGGCATGCGTCATAACCTTCCACATCGGCAGTAGGATCTTTCTCCGCATAACCTTTTGCCTGCGCATCTTTTAAAACTTCATTAAAATCAGCACCCTTTTCTGTCATCTCAGTCATCATATAGTTCGTTGTACCATTTACGATACCAGTGATCTCTTCGATCTCATCTGCAGTAAGACAGGAATTCAACGGACGGATGATCGGAATACCGCCGCCGACACTCGCCTCAAACATGAAATTCACATTTTTTTCTTTTGCAAGTGCGATCAGTTCTGCACCTTTTGCAGCCACCAGTGCCTTATTGGAAGTTGTCACATGTTTTCCAGCCTCTAACATTGTTTTTACAAAAGTATACGCCGGTTCCACGCCACCCATTGTCTCAACTACAATCGCTACTTCCGGATCTTCTGCGATCACTTTATAATCATGTACGATTTTCTCCTGGATCGGATCTCCCTCAAAATCCCTTAAATCCAGAACATACTTTAATTCCACTTCATCGCCGACGCGTGCCGCAATGCTCTTCTTATTGATGTCTAAAACCTCTGCCACACCGGAACCGATCGTTCCAAAACCCATAATTGCTGCTTTTATCATTTTTATTCTGCCTTTCTGTTTTTGTATTATGTAAACCGCACTGTTCTGCCAGTCTGTTTTTATTCTCTCGCCAGGATCTTCACGTACTGAATGCCGCCCACACTCTCGATCTTTGTGACCATCTCTGCGACATCGCCCGTCTGTGGTAAGATGTCAATACTGAGCGTCAGCGTTGCGATTCCATTGACCGGAATACTCTGATGAATGGTAAGGATATTGGCATGAAAATCAGCGATCGTTTTCAATACCCCGGACAGAAGTCCCGGCTCATCATCCATCTGAATGACCATCGTAATAGTCTTTCCCTTTGTTGTCTCGTGAAAAGGAAAAATATCATCTTTATACTTGTAAAAAGAACTGCGGCTGATCCCAACGCTCTCTGTCGCTTCCTGCACTGATGCGGTCTTACCGGAATCAATCAGCCTTTTTGCCTCCACTACTTTCAGTAGTACTTCCGGCACTGCCTTCTCTTTCAAAACATAATATTGCATTTTGTCTTTCATAGAAATGAATACCTCTTAGTTGCCAGATTCAACAGATTCTCTTTTGTATATAGAATCCATTCTGTTTGTTTGGGACTTACATCTGTCCTCATGAGGAAGATAATAACACAAAGAGGCTGCCAAAGCAACCTCTTTTCCAGAACATTTCTATATTTTTGTTTCTTATTCACCAAATTTTTGATATTTAGAACTTGCGGCTTCCGCCTCCATGACTTCTGCCGGAACTGCTGGTATGTACCGTTGATCTGCCGGAATGGCTGCTGCCACCTCCGCTGCTTCCAGTATTGGTCTGGATTCTCCGATGCGTCACCATCTGGTTGACAAAACGGTCTTCCTGACCGGTCAGGTTAACTTTTCCGAACGCATGATAATCATACTGGTATCCACCACCAAATTTCAGACGGTATTTTCCGGTAATTCCAAAAAATACAGCGGCAAACACAGCTGCTGCAAGTACAACTGCAAACAGAATTTCACCCAACGTGAGTACATGGTAATAATGGATCTCGCCCGTTTCTTCATCATAGGTATATGCGTCAGATGGGACTCCCACCTCATAATAGTACTCTGCATCACTTAACATGGAAGAAAAGCAGGAAGCATATTCCCCATCCACAACATAATCATAACAGTTATCCAGGATATCATCGATCCTGTCGTCATTCAGATAGTAAATGGCTTCTCCCGCAGTCGATATCGTAACCTCTCTGTTATCCATGTCAATGAGGAACACCACGCCATCATCGCCTGTTGCTGTCGTATCATAGAAATCATCCGCATACTCTCTCGCTGTCTTTCCCTGTGCATCCTCTGTCGTCAGAACATAGACTTCCCAGCCTGTGGTCTCCTGCAGATTGGTGATTTCTTCCGAAAGCGACTGCTGTTCCTCATCAGAAAGTAACGCTGCATCATCATACACCGCATCATAAGTATCCGCATAGACCGGTACAGCCGCAAAAAGTGTCAGTGCAGTTACTGCGGACAGAGCGATTCTTTTTCTTAATTTATCTCTCATAAGAAATACCCTCCGATCAATGCAATGATTAAGACAATGACTGCCGAAATAATACCCGTCAGCGTGACTTTTCCGTAGTCTACCGGAAGTTCTCCGAACACTTTTCCAGTCTGCCCGTTCATGGAATAATAGTAGATTTTTCCATCTTTCCCCTTATAGGTAACAGTCCAGACCGGAAGCAATGCGTAAGACCAGTCCTCCTTCTTCGGGATCACCCCGAATGAGTTGACCGATAACGCATTGTATCCCTGAACAGATTCCCGCATGAGTTTTTCCGCTGAGTTTTTCATCGTAGCCTGCATATTTCCTTCCACTGCTTTCTGCTCGATGTCACGTTTCTCTGCCATGAAACCGGAAAGATATCCCATATTAAAATCTTTCATCTCATTGAACTGATACGGCAGTACCCCTTTCACAAGCTGCACATTTGCCTTTTGCAGTGCGTTCTCTGCAAGATTCTTCAGATCGACCTCGCCCTCACGCTCCACATGGTAAAACTTTGTCTCTGTGTACTCGGTGTCTCCGGTTCTCCACACACGGATTTTCTTGCCTTCGCCCTGCAGTTTCCCCTGCAATTTTGCATCATAGATCCAATATGGGAAATAGACACCGCTCAGACATTCAATCTGTTTCTTATTAAAAAATGCCTTTGGAACAAATTTTTTCTTTCCAACATACTCCAGAAAACGTTTTTCCGCTTCCTTTTTGGAAATTTTAAAAGGAATGACTTTGTTTGGAAGATACTTTCCTTCCAGCCGTTTTCCAAGCACGACCGGATTGTGACAATAATAACAGAACGTGGCTGCTGTCGTTGCATCTGTCACGATTTCTGCTCCACAGGAAGGGCAGTTATAAATGACTGCCTCTGCGCCGCCGTCCTCCCCTTCTTTTTTCTTTGTGTCCGCACTCTGCTGTTCGGTTGTTTCCTGCTCTGCTTCATCAGAACCATCGGCTGCACCGGCATTCATCTCCTTTGACTCTGCCGGCTGCAATGCATCCAATTCCGCCTGGGTAAATTTTGAACCACAGTACTCGCATTTATACTTCTGTGTTTCCGGGTCAAAAATCAGTTCTCCGTCACAGTTTGGACACTTAAAACTGATAACTGCCATAGTTAGCTCCTTGCCTTTCCGCAATTGCTGCAGAATTTACCTTTGTTGACGGTTCCACACTCACATGTCCACTCCGCTGCCGGTGCAGGTTTTCCACACTCACTGCAGAACTTTCCGGTATTCACGGTTCCACATTCACAGGTCCAGGTATTTGCCGGGGCCGGAGCCGGCTTTCCACACTCGCTGCAGAACTTTCCGGTATTCACTGCTCCGCACTCGCAGGTCCAGCTATTTGCCGGGGCTGCTGCCTGCTGTGGTGCTGCCTGCTGTGGTGCTGCCTGTGGCTGTGTTCCTGCCATGCCTGCTGTCATGGCGTTCAATCCTTCCATGGAAGTGTTAAACTGCTGCATTCCCATACCGACGCCCATGAATCCTGTCATCGCACCGCCTGCATTGGAGCCTGCGTCACGCACACCTTCTGTTAAATTCTTAACAGCCATACCACGGAGCACACTTGCATCTCCACCTAACATTGCACCTTCATTTCTCATATTGATGAGCTTCTGGGATTCCTCATCATAAGAAACACTTGCAATACCGACTGCCTGGATTTCCATACCACGTGTCTGGTTCCACTCTTCATCAAGTGTAGTAGACATATATTTTCCAAGTTCTCTTGCTTTGGATGTCACATAGGAAATACGTGTTCCGTCTGCGGACATCTGGTTGATGGAGGACTGCAATGCCTCTAAGAACTCTGACAGATACTGCTCGTTGATCTCATCGATCTCCACTCTGTCTGCGTTTCTCGGAATTACCTCTGCATAGAACTGGAGTGGATTGGTGATCTTAACGGAATATGTACCATGCGCTCTTAAGAAAAGCTCAGCATTATAAAAATTATCAAAGTAATTGATTGGATTTCTTGTGCCAAACTTGATTCCTTTAATTTCCTGCAGATTGATAAAGAATACTTTCTGCGCAGTTGGTGTCTGACCGCCATATTTAATACGGTTAAAAGAATCCTTTAATGAATCTCCAAACTGTCCGTTAAACAATGATGGCAGGGAAGAGTTATCCACTTTGTAATATCCCGGTTCTGCCGTGTAATCGACTACCTTGCCGCCATCCACTAACATCATGAACTGATTGTCATAAACATGGATGATCGAACCATTGGAAACTGTGTTGCCTGTTCCCTTGGTATTCTGTCCTTTGCGGATCAGCACACCGCTCGTAAAGACGGTTTTGTCGCTCATGTCATCTGCTTCGATGACCTCTAACCACTGATCTGCAAGTGTTCCTCCGATTGCCTGTCCAATTGCCCTAATAATTCCCATAACATATCCTCCTATACGTGATTGTAATCTACTTCATAAAAACGATGAAGCGTCCAAACCTTTAAATTGATCGGTGTGATCGCAAGTCCGCAGTACTCACAGTACATTGCCCCCAGATTGGTGACCGGTGCACCGCAGTGCGGACAGGTTGTTCCGACAGCATTGTCGATTTTTGCCATCTTCTCATCCTGGATATACATAACCTCAACATTATACTTTGTCTGCTCCAATCGGTTTTCATCCCCTGAAACCACTGTTCCATCTTTCTTTTTATAATGAAGATGTTCCACAGCACTCTGAAATGTAATGATACATTTTCCCTGTTTCTTTTCATAGTTGGAAATCTCCGTCCGGTGAATGCGAATCTTTTCGTATACTTCGCGGATTCCTTCCGACCGGTTCATTTCAATTCTATTCTCTACCTGCGCTTTTAATTCCTCTGAAGCATCCCGGATCAGCGAAACATTCCCGGAATCAATTGCCTGCAAAGCGGAAACCAGCATATTCTCAGCCTTATTCTTAAACTGTACCAGATTAAAATCCGGAAAATCCCTCTGGATCTGTGGTTCAAAGATCCGCGTCATCCCGGACACGGATTTCGGGGTGGCTGCAAGCTCATCTGCCTGCTTATTCCATCCCTCCACCAGTGAATCTGTCCCAAATAAAGCCTGGGAAACATCCTCTACTTTTCTTTTGATTTTCCGGTATGCATAATAACCGCCACCTGCGAACACCGCCAGTATGACGATCACCGGAATCCAGTTATTCATCGTCGCCACCTAATCCCTTCGGACATCCCAAAGATAACCACTTTAAGTATCCGTTGATAAATAAATCTATTTTTCCATCCATTACGCTGTCCACATTTCCGGTTTCCACACCTGTGCGATGATCTTTGACCATCGTATATGGCTGCATGACATAGGATCTGATCTGGTTACCCCAGCCGATCTCTGTGACCTCACCGCGGATACCGGCTGCCTTCTCTGCATTTTCCTGCTCCTTCAACAGATACAGTTTTGCCTTTAACATCTGCATTGCCTTATCCTTGTTCTGGTGCTGGGAACGCTCATTCTGGCACTGCACGACAATTCCGGTTGGAAGGTGCGTGATCCGGATCGCAGAGGAAGTCTTGTTGATATGCTGTCCACCGGCTCCGCTGGAACGGTAAGTATCAATTCTTAAGTCATCTTCATTGATCTCAATGTCGAGATCTTCCTCGATATCCGGCATAACATCACAGGATACAAAAGATGTCTGGCGCTTTCCAGCCGCATTAAACGGAGAAATACGGACAAGACGGTGCACCCCTTTTTCCGATTTCAGATATCCATACGCATTCTCTCCATTGATTTGGAATGTGATGGACTTGATTCCTGCCTCATCCCCGTCTAACGAATCCAGGACAACCAGCTCATATCCTCTGCTGTCTGCCCATTTGGAATACATACGGAACAACATCTGTGCCCAGTCACACGACTCGGTTCCACCAGCCCCGGCATGTAACGACAGGATTGCGTTATCCCCATCATATTCACCGGAAAGCAGTGTCTTAATACGGATATTGTCAAAAGTTGTAACAAACTCATTCAACATCTCCTCGATCTCCGGGATCAGGGAAGCATCATTCTCCTCATACCCCATCTCGATAAGTGTCTCTATGTCGTCAAACTGTGTTGCAAGCTTCTCATAAGTTGCAACATCATCCTTCATACTCTTTAAGGTTTTCATTTTATTCTGGGAAACGACCGGATCATTCCAAAAATCGCCGTCTTCCATTTCCCGCTCTAATTCCTGGATTTTCTGCTCTTTGTCAGCCAGGTCAAAGTGAATCCCTCACTTCCTGCAGCGGTCCTCTGTATGAATTCAGAGTCACTTTAAATTGATCAAGTTCTACCACAGTATCACCTCTTTCATTTTTTATCTGACAGACTCTTTTATCTGTCTGTTATTTTTATTGTAAAGTAAGCTTTGATTTTTGGCAATGTTTTCGCACTACTTTTAAGGTAAAAAAAAGAATTGCAAGTCCGATCGACGCGCCGAGCGTGTCAATGCACACATCCATCACCTCTGCCGACCTTCCCGGTATAAAATACTGATGAAACTCATCTGTAGCCGCATAAACTGCCGCCGTGAGCAGCGCCGCAAGAAACTGTCGCTTTTCTTTTTTCAGGATTCCGCGGTAAAATGCAAAAGAAAGCAGACCTAATATGGCATACTCTGTCATATGGGCTGCTTTTCTTACCGGATATTCGATTTTTTCTGCCATGTCCAGCTGCTGTTTTTCGGTCATATCCAGATGGAGCGTATCATTGGCACGCTCCACCAGACGATGACACAATCCGCCACTCACTTTACTCGATTCCGTCGCAGGCTGATTGGAAAAAGAAAAAATCAGACACATCCATGCCACTGCCAATATCCCTGTAACAATCCGATAAAGTTGTTTTTTCATGCTGTTCTCCTGTTATTTACTGGATTTTATCCTTTAAAACCTCTATCGCCTTCTGAATCTGGTTATCATATGCCTCGTCATAAGAAGTTGCATCTTTGTCGAGATATTCGTATTCCAGTTCAATATCCGGCTCAATTCCGACACCGTGAATATAATTTCCGTTCGGAGTAAAATATTTGGCAGTCGTAAGCTTCACTGCGTCCCCATCCTCCAACGGGAAGATTGTCTGCACAATTCCTTTTCCAAAGGTTGTCGTTCCGATCAGAGTGCCGTACTGATAATCTTTGACCGCACCTGCCAGAATCTCGGATGCACTGGCACTCTCCCCATTAATCAATACCGCAATTGGATAATCCAGATAGGTATCCCCGCTGGAAGTGTAGTCCTGACGGTTTCCGTTTTTATCTTCTGTATACACAACCGTTCCCTCCGGCAGAATATCATCCAGGATCTGGACAACTGCGGTCACCATACCGCCGGGATTGTATCTCACATCGATGATCAGTGCTTTCATTCCCTGATCCTCAAGATCTTTTACTGCCTCCTCAAACTGTGTTGCCGTCTCTGTCTCAAAGGAATCAATATGTACATATCCGATACCATCCTCAAACATCTTGTGAGACACACTTGGCAATGTAATATCCTGTCTTTCTACATCAAAGGAAAGATTTTCCTCGGTAGACGGACGGTAAATCTCCAGATGGACAGTCGTTCCCTTCTCTCCACGAATCAGTTTCACCAGTTCCGAAAGTTCCATGGAAGCAGCCTCTGTTCCGTCCACGGAAACGATCACGTCATCTTTTAACAATCCTGCTGACTCAGAAGGGGTTCCCTCATAAATCTTGTTGACTGTTACCACCATGGTATCCTTATCCTGGCTTAATCCTGCACCAATTCCATAGTACTGACCTGTCGTAGATACCTGAAGTGCCTGATAATCTTCTGCATTATAGTAAACAGAATATTTATCTCCCAATCCATCGATCAGACCTGTATAAAGTCCGTCCTGCAGTTTCTCATTTTCAATGTCATCATAATAATAGAGCTTTGTGTATGCAGTCAGTTCATTGATCTTGCTGACCGTATCTGCGTCGAGCACTGCGCCTTCTCCATCATCTGCACTTTCCTTGTTCGTGATCAGGATCTGTGAGTTAGTTGCCAGACATGCCACGTTGATTCCCGTCCAGCTTATCAGAAGTGTTCCGATCACACCGATTACGATCCCTTTGACTGTGCTTCCTTTTTTCTTCTTTGGAGTCTCTTCCGCTCCAGTTTGATCCAGTTCATAATTCTGCTGATCCATAAATTTCCTTTCGCAGCAATTTCAAAACCTTTTTGCTGCATCCTTTCCATGTAAACATATGCGCAACCACACATCCACTTTCATAACAATTGAGAAATATGAAGCGATGTCGGTTTTATTTTCCATAACCTTTACAAAACAGAAAAAAAGAGATTGTACACAAAATGCCGTTTCTGATTTCCGGCTTTCGTGTGGCAACCTCTTTTTATATACTTTATCTGCCTGATTCCCGGAACGCTTATCAGCCCTTGAGATAACTCCACGGACTGACATAACTTCCGTTTAATGATACACCAAAATGTAAATGATTTCCAGTAGAAATACCTGTACTTCCAACGTAGGCGATCGTCTGGCCTGCGGAAACTGCTGTTCCTTCTGAAACTGCAAGCGAGGAACAATGCATATAAACAGTATAAAGTCCGCCGCCATGGTCGATCATTACATAATTTCCAGCCGCACTGCTGTAATTCGCCGCCTTTACGGTACCATTTGCCGCTGCAACGATCGCCGCACCTGCGGAAGCACCGATATCAATTCCTTTATGGTTTGAAGACGCTCCGGAAGTCGGTGAAACCCTCGTTCCGTAATCACTGGTGATCCTCGTACTTGACGGACACGGCCATGTGAAAGCTCCACCTGTATAAGGATTGTCTGCTACCTCTTTTCCCTCTGCAGCCGCTTTGGCTGCCGCTGCCGCTTTCTCAGCCTCGATCCGCTTGATCTCCGCAATCAGTTCGTTCTGCGCCTGTATCTCTGCCTCAAAATACTTTGCATCCTCCTGTGCATCCGAAATATTACTTGTGATGCCTGCAAGCTCCGTCTCCTTCTGGCTCATCAGTGCTGCAACTGACTGCTTCTGACTCTCGACGTTTGCTTTCATGGTTTCCAAATCCGCGTAGTCCTGCTCAAGCTGTTCTTTCGCTGTGGTGATATATTCGATATTCTCCGTGTACTCATCCAGCTTTTGCCTGTCATACTTCTGGATCTCGGCGATATACTCTGCCGTATTCAAAAACTCTGCCACACTGTTCGATTCCAGAAGCTGTTCCAAATACGTCGTCTGGCTGTTTTCATACATATACTGGATACGGGTTTTCATATCGTCATACTGTTTTTGTTTATCTGCTTCTGCCTGTGCTAATTCTGCCTCGGCATCTGCAATCTCTGTGCTTTTGTCCGCAAGCTGATTTTCCAGTGAAGTGATCTTCGATGAGATATCCACAAGTTCATTGTTCAGTTCCTGAACTTTTTCCTCCACATCACCTTTGGAATCCTTCAGATCATTGATCAGCTCTTTCGCGGCTTTTAACTGCTTTTCCAATGCGGCTTTTTCTTTCTGTGCTTCCTTGAGCGACGTTGATGAGGCATCTCCTTTTGCCTGTGCCGTCAGCCCTGTTGCCATCGTGAGAACAAGTACCACCGCCAGAATGCGGCGTAAAATGTTTCTTTTCTTCATAAAATTATACTTTCAAATGCTTTCTGATTGTGATGCGGCTGCCAATAAAACCAATGCCGACACCGAGTATCAATGCTACCGGAACCAGTGTATGGAACACCTCATCTACCGGTAAAAATTTCATCATATTGCTGATAAAACTGAACTTCTCCCCGATGTAATCAATGATCCGTCCATAAAGGACATACAGGATGCCAAGCGGAATCGCTGCTCCGATCAATCCGATCACAATACCTTCTACCACAAATGGTGCACGCACAAAATAATCGGTAGCACCGATCAGTTTCATAATACCAATCTCTTCTCTTCGCACAGAAATACCAACGGTGATGGTATTACTGATCAAAAAGACTGCAACCCCCAGCAGGATAATAATAATTCCTGCGGAGACATATCCAATCAATTTATTAAAATCGGTCAGCGTATTCGCTACAACTGCTGACTGTTTTACTTCCCGGATACCGTCCACTGACTGTAAATAGGTCACTAACGTCTGCTGCATGGAAATGTCATTCATATAAATGGAATAGCTGGCGTCATTTGCCAGTGGGTTATCCCCGGCAAAACTCTCCGCTGCTGCTTCGTTTCCTTCAAAGTAAGTCTGCTTGAAGCTGTCCCATGCATCATCCGCTGAAACAAATTCCAGATTTGATACTTCTGCCCTTGCACGGATCAGATTCCCAATCTCATCAATCTTATCCTGTGAGATTCCCTCGTCAAAAAAGACTGTTACAGCAACGCCGGACTCTGCATCCTTCACCATAGACTGGAAATTTGTCACGATCGTATAGAACAGACCAAACAAAAAGATACATGCGGTCATCGTTGCAATCGACGCAAGTGAGAACATCTTATTCTTCCAGATATTCTTCAGTCCCTGCTTTATCGTGTAGAAAAATGTACTAATCCTCATCGCTATAATCACCCTCGCTGTCCTCAACGACAACGCCTTTCTTCATAGTGATGACACGCTTGTTCATTGCTTTCACAATCTCAAGGTTATGTGTTACAACTACCACTGTAGTTCCACGGCTATTGATCTCTTCCAGAAGTTTCATGATCTCCCATGCGTTATGATTATCCAGGTTACCGGTTGGCTCGTCCGCCAGTAAAATCTTTGGCTCATTGATAAGCGCTCTTGCGATCGCAACACGCTGCTGCTCACCGCCGGACAACTGCCGTGGATAAGAGCGGTACTTTGCAGCAAGACCTACCATAGACAGCATGGATGGAACATTCTTCTTAATGCTGCGGTTTGACTCGCCGATGACTTTCTGGGCAAACGCAACATTATCATAAATGTTTCTGTCTTTTAACAAGCGGAAATCCTGAAATACAACGCCGATATTACGGCGGAATTTCGGGATTTGCCTTCTTTTTATCTTGTTCAGTTTCTTATTGTTTATCGTGATCGTACCCTCTGTTGGTTCCAGTTCTTTCAGCAAAAGCTTGATCAGTGTAGATTTTCCTGAACCACTGTCACCAACAATGAATACGAATTCGCCTTCTTCAATGTCAAGACTTACGTCATTTAACGCAGGGATTCCTGCTGTATATGACTTACTGACATGTTCCAACTTAATCATTGCTTCCTCCTAAATTCTAGTAATCCAATGACTCCATATATTTCATGTATTTTACAACCATCAACGCAATCTTAAATGTAATGGCATCTTCAAACACACGAAGATCCAGTCCTGTGTACTTCTGCAGTTTATCCAGACGATATACCAGTGTATTTCTGTGGATATATAACTGGCGGGATGTCTCGGAAACGTTCAGGCTGTTCTCGAAGAACTTGTTGATCGTGGTAAGTGTCTCCTCGTCAAAGTCATCCGGTGATTTGCCATCAAAAATCTCTTTGATGAACATCTTGCACAGCGGAATCGGGAGCTGATAGATCAGACGTCCAATTCCCAATGTGGAGTATGCGATCACATCTTTTTCCTCAAAGAAAATCTTTCCTACATCCAATGCCATACGGGCTTCCTTGTAAGAACGGGATACTTCTTTGATCTCATTTACAATTGTTCCATAAGCGACATGAACATCATTCTCAGCATCTGCACGGAACAGGTTCACGATCACTTCTGCTGTCTTGTTCAGTTCATCGTATCCCTCGTTGTCTGCAACTTCTTTCACCACGATGATGTTCTTCTCATCTACCGCAGTGACAAAGTCCTTGGATTTGCCACCGAAGATTCCTCTGATCTTTTCCAGTTCATTGCCATCTTTCTCGCGGTTCGTCTCAACGATAAATACCACTCTCCGGACTTCTGTATCAATATGGAGCTTCTTCGCTCTGTTATAAATATCAACCAGCAGTAAATTGTCCAGTAAAAGATTCTTGATAAAGTTGTCTTTATCGAATCTCTCCTTATATGCTACCAGAAGATTCTGTATTTGGAAACTGGCAATTTTACCCACCATGTAGACATCGTCACTGTCTCCGTTGGCAAGCAGGATATACTCTAACTGGTGTTCATCAAACACCTTGAAAAACTGATATCCGTTCACCACCTGGCTGTCTGCAGGTGACTCCACAAATGCCTGAGCAGGTTCTACATACTTCTCTGCGTCAGGAAATGTAGCAGCCAAAATCTTTCCCTCGACGTCAATAATGCATAAATCAATTCTGGTTATTCCCTTCAATCCATCAATTGTGTTCTGAAGTATCTGATTCGAAATCATAAGCTATGCTCCTTCTCTGGTCGATTCTGTTCAACTTTCACAAAAAAAATCGTACTTTTCTCCCTCAATAAAAATACCTAGATTACATTTTAATGCAAAACTGCAAAAAAATAAAGAGGAAATACATATTTTTTTATGCATTTCCTCAATTCTACTGGAAATTTTACCTCTAATTCCCTGTATACAATCTCCACAAAAAATTTCCTGTCTCTCTGTTTCATCCTTAGTTCTTATGATATTCCAGAAATCCCTCGCCAAGTACTTCGCGGACATCTGAGACAATGACAAACGCATCCGGATCCACCGATGCCACAATATCTTTCAGTTCTACGATCTGTTTCTTGGAAACAACACAGTAAAGCATGCACTTTTCATCACCGGAATACATTCCTTTTGCATATAGACCGGTTGCTCCACGGTCTAACTCCAGCAGGATCTTTTTTGCCACTTTTTCATACTGGTCTGTAATGATGAACGCTGACTTGGAATACTTAAATCCTTCCATCAGGCCATCTGACACTTTCGTTGTGACAAAAATGGCAACGATCGCATACATTCCTGCCTTGATACCAAACAGATACAGTCCGGTCAGAACGATCATGGCATCTAATACCTGCATGATCTGAACCACGGAATAATGTCTGACAAAGTGCTGGATCAATACAGCCAGAAGTTCCGTTCCACCTGTGGTAGAACGTGCCAAAAGGATCAGCCCCATGCCGGCTCCTCCGATCACACCACCGAAAATTGCGGCAAGGAAGTAATCCTGCTGTGTCAGATCAATTGCCGGAATCACATAAATCCACGCAGACAAAAGTACCGTACCCACAACTGTCCGCCAGATAAACCTTTTTCCTTTAAACTTCAGAGTCAGGAAAAACAGCGGCACATTTAGCCCGATATTGGTCAGCCAGAGTGGGATTCCTCCCGGCACAAATCTTTCTGTCACTGCTTTGATCACAATCGCAAGTCCTGTAAAACCTCCTGTGACAAGACCGATCGGATCATACAGACACTGGATGGCTGCCGCTAACAGTCCCGTCCCCACGATCATCATCAGATAATCTATCACTATGGAACGTTTATTGATTAATTTCTGCATTTCTACTACAATTCCTCTTCTTTTTCATCATACTTATTCATACTGTTGACCAACTTGCCACGATGTATGATGCTTTTCAGTCGGGCAAGTACTCCGTGCTTTTTCTTATGTACCGGTACCCCTCCGATTCCATACCAGATGTTTGCATTCATTTTATCCCGATGCTCATATAAGAACTGTTCCTGCATCGGAGATGGCAGTACAGATATGATCACATCCGGTGTGGTCGCATTCATATCATTGATTACTGCTTCCAGATCCCCCACACAGGTCTCCACCGCATATTCCCCTGCAAAAATCAGTTTTGGATAATCTTCTGCAAGCTCTGCTTTTAAAGCATCAATTTTCTCCTGCGTGTCACCCAGCAAAAAAACACTTTTTTTATTGCGCTCTATCCGTTTAAAAAATTCAAAATAAAAATCGTTTTCTTCTGTTTCCCTGATCCGCTGCATGGATTCAAGCCCCGCTGCCTGGATGATCTCTTTCTCTCCAATGATTGCAAGATCCAGGGAACTCATTACTTCCTTTAATACCGGGTCGGTCTCCGAATCGATCAGCATCTGTAATGATATGCTCTCGATCGTGTTAAGGACATGATCGCTCAGATAGCGTTCCACACACATAATCGCTTCCCGCACTGTGTAGTTGTCCAACTGAACTCCCAGTATATCAACTTTCTTTATCATTCAACACTCCTGGTTATTTTTCTCAACTCAAGAAAATTTATGCATGTAGTATAGCAAACCTCTTTTCATTTTTCAAGTTGCGTTCTAAAACGCGATAGATTGAGGAACTTTTTTAGTTACTGTTCACTCAGCAGTAACCTTTTACGTTATCTGACAATTTGTACTATTTTTTGCATTTATCTCATTACAATAATTGCAAGCTTTTTTCATTTTTATTGTGAACTTTATCACATATGTACAAAACGTATATTCGATTTTTTAACTATGTAAACCACTTTTTCAACATAAAAAAATGTGGATAACGTGGATAACTTCGTGTATAACTTTATTTTTTGGCGTTTTTCGACCTTTTTCACGTGGAAAACTTTCTCATAACTTTACCTCTTTTGGGGATTATTTCCAGACCACTTTATTTTTTTGTGCACTTTTCATAAATGATATTTTTCAATTTTCTGTCTGTAAAAAAGTACCGCATTACTTTCTGACTTTTTACCCGCAAAAAAAAGAACTGCCATCATTTGCGATGACAGTTCCGATAATATCTTTTTTTAGAAAATTCTTCTTACAGAAAGTACATTACGATATGTAGCTGTTGAATACTTAATACCACTGGATGGTGTACTTGCATGAACAATTGTGTTATTACCTACATAAATTCCAACATGTCCACTGTAACATACAATATCTCCCGGCTGTGCCTCAGATAAGCTTACTTCATATCCGGCACTTCTCTGTCCACTGGAAGAATGTGGTAGACTGATACCAAATGCAGCATATACAGACATTACAAATCCGGAACAGTCTGTACCGTTCGTCAGACTGGAACCACCATAAACATATGGGTTACCAATAAACTGGCTTGCATAGCTTGCAACCGCCTGACCATTGGATCCACTCGGTGCAGCGTAAGAAGCTGATGAACCGCCGGAACTGCTTGTACTGTTCGAAGATGACGAGCTCTTGGAAGATTTCTGTTTTGCTTTCGCTGCTGCTGCGGCTGCTGCCTGACGCTCTGCCTCTTCCTTGGCAAGTCTTGCTTCCTCTTCCGCTTTGGATTCAGCGGTTACATAATCTGTCCAGAGATTTACATAATCTGTGGATACATAGCCATCGCCTTCCTCTGTTGTAACAATGACCCATCCGCTATCCTTCATAGAATCATCAACAACAACGAAATCGTCTCCCTCGCCAAGCATGGTCAGAATACCTGCCTCTGTAGAAGGCTCCATTCTTACGTATAAAGTTGTAGTTGTTACAGTTGCATATCTGGTACTTACCTTCTTTGCAAGTTCCTCATCCCCTGTTACAACATACTCGCATTTGACATATCCGGTAACACTTCCGGATGTGATCTTATACCAGCCATCTTCTGTTGTCTCTAAAACAGTGGCTGCAGAATTGTTATATAACTTACCTAACACTTCACTGTCTGTGTTCGGTTCTGATCTGACATTCACATAATTATCTACCTGTGCGATCGCAATGTCTGCGTACTCAGATGCAACCACTGGAACATCATTCTCACTGACCTGCTCCTCTGCCTGGGCTGCTGCCTCTGCAACTGCCTTGTCACTCTCGATCAGACACTGGGAAAGCATTTTGGAAAATCCTGCTGCCGGAGAACCATTTGAAGAAAGTCCGGTTGCGATCACTGCAGACACGCCACCAGTCTGTGCACCATAAGTTCCGACTCCTGTTCCACTAATTACAATAGCACCTGCCAGCAAACAGCTTGCTATTCTCTTCATTCTATAATCCATCTTGTATATTGCCTCCAAGAACTATTTGTTACGAATTTGTTACATTTATTACACGGTTATTATAACAAAGTGTCCTGGCACTGTCAACAGCAAGACTTTGTCAGATTTTACCAAATATAGCATGAATATTTTATGTATTTTTATTTCCATAAAAAAAACAGTTCCAAAGTATCACTCACATGGAGTTCTCTGGAACTGCTTTTTCTATTTGATTGCGATTGCTTCGATTTCAAGCATAACATCCTTCGGAAGACGTGCAACTTCCACACAGCTTCTGGATGGGAAATCTGCTGTAAAGAAAGTCTTATACACATCGTTGATGGCGCTGAAATCATTCATCTCTTTGATGAATACCGTTGTCTTAACTACATTGTCCATATTGGTTCCGGCTGCTTCCAGCAAATTAGAAAGATTGGTAAGTGCCTGTTTCGCCTGAGCCACAGACCCCTCCGGAATCTCTCCTGTCTCCGGTACAACCGGGATAATGCCTGATGTATAAACCATACCATTTACTTCGATTGCCTGTGAATATGGTCCGATTGCTGCTGGTGCTTTTTCTGTACTGATTACTTTTTTCATGTTGTTAGTCCACCTTTCTGATACTTCTTTCAGTTATTTCCACACGATGTTCCTTATATAAACGTCCCACCGCACGTTTGAAAGCATTTTTACTGAGTCCGGTCTCTCTCTTAATGACTTCCGGGGATGCTTTATCTCCAAATGGAAGCACTCCGGCAAATTCCTCAATAACCTGCATCACCTTCTCAGCATCCTCATCCATCTGCAGGTATGCCTTGTCACGCAATGACACATCCAGTTTTCCATCCGGCTTTACTTTTGTCACTTTTGCCTCGATCACATCTCCGATACGAAGTTTGCTTGTATCTTCATGTCGTGGGATCATAGCGGAATATTTATCATCCACTGCAACAAAGGTTCCGAAATTATCACTGAACTCATAAACTCTTCCCTCTACATGGTCTCCCTCTTTGTATGGAGAATCCGTGGAAAGCAGATCATAAAGCTTTTTCATACTCGCACAAAGTCTGCTGCTCTTATCAATATAAAGTGTTACCAAAACCTCATCTTCCGGCTGGACTTTCATTGTCATCTCTTTATAAGGAAGAAACAGATCTTTTTCGAGTCCCCAATCAAGGAATGCACCGATTTTTCCAACCTGTGCCACACGCAAAACAGCAAGCCCTCCAAGAGTGATCTTTGGCTGATTTGTCGTTGCGATCATCCGGTCTTTGGAATCCTTGTACAAAAACACTTCAAGTTCATCCCCAGTCTTTGCATTCTCCGGAACCTGTTTTGCCGGAAGAAGCACACGTTTCTCCATATCCTGCTCTTCCGCGAGATAAACTCCAAACTCCACTTTCTTTACAATTGTAAGTTTCTGATACTGTCCTAATTTTAACATTTTATTTTCCTCTAAACTGCATAATGGCATATGGCACTTTCTGCTCATCTGCCAACACAATGGTTACTCCGTTCTGCTGCTCATAAACCTCCGGGTATAACATGTTCCCGATGACTGCAGCCTTTTTGTATTCCACGCGAATACTCTCTGTCTTAAAATTCTCCGGCAGATATTCCTCTGCCACAAGAATATATTTTCCATTATTCATATGATGATTGGTGTCAATATGAAAACGCTGTACTAAAACCGGCTCTTTCTCCACCGGAGTGCCCTCTATCCTGATCTTACGATCTGCCCATTCATATTGTATCGCCTCATCCATCACCGGGATATAAGCATCCTGCACTTCTTTTGCGATCCGCACCGGACGCATCGTGGCAGTATCCATGTAAACCCAGACGGAATTAGCAAATGCACAGATCTCTCCCGCTTCATCCTTTATTGTAAAGTTACGATAACCGTAAAATCCCTTGAAGCTATATGGCCAGGTGCTTACCGTAATATGCTCCGCAAGCTTTGGATAGCGTTTCATTACGATCTCCCAGGATGATAACACCCACGCAGCATGATGCTGTTCTAAATACTCCACACCGATATTCATATCTTCTGACTGAAATGTACAGCAATTCTGCAGATAATCGATCAGTGCCGGCAGCGTAAGCTGTCTCTCACTGTTCACTTCACTGTATCTTACCCTGCTTTTGAAATCATACATATCCTGTTCTCCTGATCAAAATAAGAAATTATCTTCTCCAACGCACTGTGCTGCCACCCGGAAGTTTTTGCATGATTGGAAAATGTCAATTTCCCATGATGGAACAAAGTTTCCTGTTACACAAAAATAGCACCACTTCCGTGGTGCTTTCTAGCAGGGCTACAAGGATTCGAACCTTGAAATGACGGAGTCAGAGTCCGTTGCCTTACCGTTTGGCGATAGCCCTATGTATTGTTGTTTTCGACTTTAGCGCCGTCAACAATAGCTATTATATACACCCTCAATAAATATGTCAAGCATTTTTTTCAAAGATTTTTAGATTTTTTTCAACCATTGCATATAATACTTCGTCACCCCAGGAAATATCAGCATTTCCGCTGGTTGCCTCGGTCACTTCTTTTTCAAAAGACTGCTCTTTTTCCTTTGGAACCATGAGGATCAGTTCCACTTTCTCTGTATAAACGGTATCAATCGTTGTCAGTTCATCTTTTGCGATCAGATACTGTAATTTTCCAAGTCCATTGTAATCCGTTCCGATTGTCAGTTTTCTTCCAATCTGTTTATCAATGATCACACTATTTTCCAATCCGGTCTGCGTCGCTTTCTGATAGGCACGGACAAGACCGCCTGTTCCCAGCAGTGTTCCGCCAAAATAGCGGGTCACTACAACGCACACATTATGTATCTCTTCCTTTAATAATACGTCCAGCATTGGCCTTCCTGCTGTCTGTGCCGGTTCTCCGTCATCCGAGCAACGGCTGATCTCCTGTCTGTCCCCGATCACAAATGCGGAGCAATTGTGTCTGGCATCCCAATATTTCTTTTTCATTTCATTTATAAAAGCAACTGCTTCCTCTTCGCTGCTTACCGGACGCACCGTCGCAATAAACCGGGATTTTTTCTCAACAATTTCGCCCTCGCCGCCGGCATATACTGTTTTCATCTCTTATGACTCCGATCTGTTTCTACATAACAGTTTCATACTATATCATTACGCTTCTTCTATAAATAATGTATACTTTTCTGTTTTCTGTATCAAAATACTATCATGAAATAAATATAAAATGCAATACACAACGGAATCAATATTTTCACTTTTTTCTTTATTATGACACATTTATTTGATATAATACATAGACGGTGGTTTTTTAACATTTGATCATAAAGGAGACTTATTATATGAATTATGGAAAGAAAGGTTCGAAGAAACGCCAGGCCGAACTGACTTCCAAGGGCATTATGTACGGCAAAAAAATGCGTGTTATTTTTTGCAAGGTATTGCTCGTATGCTGTTTTGCAGTTGCAATTATAGGCGGAAGCCTTGGATTTGGCGTCTATAAGGGCATTCTGGATTCTGCGCCATCCATCGATGACATCGACGCAACACCTACCGGTTATCTTACAACCGTGTTAGATAATCAGGGCAATGAGATCGCAACTCTGGTAGCTTCCGGTTCGAACCGTAAAAATGTAACAATCGATGAGATACCGATCAATCTGCAGCATGCCTTTGTTGCAATCGAAGATTCCCGTTTTTACGAGCACAATGGTATCGACCTTACCGGTATCATCCGTGCCGGCGTTACCGGTATCACTTCCGGCGGTAATTTTTCCCAGGGTGCCAGTACGATCACACAGCAGCTTTTGAAGAACACTGTGTTTACCGAGTGGACGAGTGAGACATCCTTCATCGACAAACTGGAACGCAAGATTCAGGAACAGTATCTTGCCGTACAGCTCGAGAAAAAAGTCAGCAAAAACTGGATCATGGAAAATTATCTGAACGCCATCAACCTTGGTCAGAATACACTTGGTGTGGCAGTGGCTTCGGAGCGATATTTTGGAAAAGATGTCTCAGAACTGACGCTCTCTGAATGTGCCGTTTTGGCAGCCATCACACAGAATCCGTCCAAGTTTAATCCGATCTCCAACCCGGAGAAAAATGCGGAACGCCGTATGAAAGTATTAAACAATATGCTGGATCAGGAATTTATCAGCCAGAGTGAGTATGACGAAGCTGTGGCAGATAACGTTTACGACAGGATCCAGTTAGTCAACGTAGAATTGCAGGACAACGGCATCAATTCCTATTTTATCGATGAACTGACCGATCAGGTCATCCGCGACCTTGTGGAACAGAAGGGTTATACTGAAACACAGGCATATAAGACACTCTACCAGAGCGGTCTTACCATCTACTCTACACAGGATATGGACATTCAGAATATCGCCGACGAAGAAGTAAACAACCAGGACAACTATACATCCAGTCCAAAAGTTTCTTTCTCCTACCGTGTTTCCATCCGTTCGACCGATGGTTCTGTAAAGAACTACAGTGAGCAGACGATGCTTTCTTATTATAAGAATAAGGACAATCCAAACTTCAAGAGTACAAATTATTCCATCAACTTCGCCTCTGAGGAAGATGCAGATGCCGCTATTGAGCAATACAAAGCAGATATTATGCAGGAAGGTGATGAGATCGTAGATGGAAGCGAAACTGTCATCTATACTTTACAGCCACAAGCTTCCTTAACAGTCATTGACCAGTCAACCGGCGAAGTAAAAGCAATCGTTGGCGGCCGTGGTGATAAGACAGCAAGCAAAACACTGAACCGTGCAACTGATACAACCAGACAGCCTGGCTCTACCTTTAAAATCCTTGCTTCTTACTCTGCTGCACTCGATGCTGGCGGTCTTACCCTTGCCTCCGTGCAGGATGATGCCCCTTATACCTATGCCGGAGCTAATGGCAAATCTGTCAGCAATTACGACAAGCGTTATCGTGGTTTTACCACTTTAAGAGAAGCGATTACAGATTCCATCAATATTGTAACTGTAAAAACGCTTGCACAGGTTGGTGTTTCCCTTGGCTGGCAGTATGTACAGGAATATGGCTTCACAACCGTTGATTCCCGTGATATGAATGAAGCCCTTGCACTCGGTGGTATCACGCAGGGTGTATCAAACCTTGAACTTACCGCTGCATATGCTGCAATCGCAAATCAGGGAACTTATATCAAACCAAAGTTCTATACAAAGATTTTAGACCACGATGGTAATGTTTTAATTGATAATACAACACCGGAATCTCATACAGTTATCAAAGATACTACCGCATGGCTCTTAACAAGTGCCATGGAAGATGTTATGACTTCCGGTACCGGTACTTCCGCTTACTTTGGCAGTTCCATGGCTCAGGCGGGAAAATCCGGTACAACGACCAGCAGCCGAGATGCTTTATTTGCAGGTTACACACCTTATTATACCTGTGCTGTCTGGGGTGGCTACGATGATAATGCCATGCAGAAAGGTTCCGATACAAACTATCCAAAACGTATCTGGAAAGCTGTTATGAAACGGATACACGAAAATCTTGCTTACAAAGATTTCACAAAACCAAGTGGAATTGTTGCGGTCGCTGTATGTAAAGAATCCGGGAAACTTCCGATTGAAGGTGTCTGTGATCACGATCCCCGTGGAAACTGCGTTATTACAGAATATTTTGCACAGGGTACAGAACCAACCGAATACTGCGATCATCATACTGTAGCCAATATCTGTACCGCATCTAATATGTTAGCCGGCAGTTATTGCCCTGCTGAAACCGTTACCACGGGTGTATATGTCATCGGCGGTTCTGAGACAACCGAAGATGCACCTTACCTATTAACAGATGCATTCTTAAGTCAGACATGTACCGTACACAATGAGTTTAACTCCACATACACCGGAACAAACTCCTTCCCTGGATCAACCGGTGTCAACCCGATTGGTGCTGATCCGGCAGGTGATGCTGCTACGCCTGATGCCAGCACTACCACAACGGATCCAGCTGCCACAACGGATCAGAGTGTTGATGGTCAGTAAAATATTTAAACATAAAAAATGCTAACCCACGGGTTAGCATTTTTTATCATGCATTTGTCACTAAACTTTCACTTCATGAGCACTTCTGCCTCATTCTGTGCCCTGGCTATATTATGAGTATTGGGATTCTCACACATTGCTTTTAACAGCTTTTTTTCCTTCGCAAAATACTGATTGCGCTGTTCTACGTTCCAGGCTGTCCCATATCTTTCCATGGTAAATCCAAGCAGTCGGTCTGCAAAAATCTCAAAATCTTTCCAACTTCCATTCTGGTTCTCTATGATTTTCTCGATCTCTGCAATTGCTTTCCGATTGTCCTCTAACTGTTTCAGACGCTCCTGTCTGCTGTCCCTGTCATGTTTTTTCAAGTCATAAAGTTCATAGGCTTCCTCCAGTGCCTGCATAAATTCCTGCCTGAAATTTACCGGCCGTAGAAATACACGGAACACATCCCGTTTATTCAAATAGAATCCTAACTGCACTGCACTGATCGAATTTGTATATAACATACAGATTGTATTCGGGAACACCTGGTTTACATAAGAAATAATCTTGTCTCCATTATATCCATCCAGATTTAAATCTGTGACAAGTATCTGATATTCTTTTTGTTTTAACAACTCCATTGCATCTGTTCCATTTTGTGCAATATCTGTCTCAATCTGTTTTTCTTCTAAAATCCCCTGGAATTCATCTATAATCTCCGGATATCTGCTGATAAATAAAAGATTTCGTTTCATTTTTTTCCTTCTTATTTTTTATCACATTCAGCCATATCATTTGTAATCTGATATAGCACTTCTATTATAACTTTTTGTTTTAAAAAAATCCACCATAAAACTTTTGTCTCTTATATGATCTTATTCGCACATATGGATTCAAAAGATCTGTATTTTATCATTTTTCTATACAAAAAGAACGGCTGCCGCCGTTCTTTTTGTGTTGATGTATATACTACTAAGGGGATTAGATTCCACGAACCTAATCGAATTAGATTCGTGCGAATTAATGAAGTTCTCTTGGAACAAAATCAGGATATCCGGATTCAAGACCATGTTCTGTAGAGTCAAGTCCTTCTACTTCTTCCTGAGCAGATACTCTGAGTCCAATTGTTTTCTTAAGTACTGTAAATACAATTGTCATTGTAACGATTGTCCAGCCTGCGATACATACGATACCAAGTAACTGGATCAATAAGTGATGTACACCACCGCCATAGAATAAACCATCTTTGTAATCAAAAAGTCCTACAGCGATCGTTCCCCAGATACCATTGCATCCGTGAACTGCTACGGCACCAACCGGATCATCTACTTTTAATTTATCTTCAATAAAGTATACTGCTACGCAGACCAGAGCACCTGCAACTGCACCGATGATGAAAGAACCAATTGCATCTACATTCGCACATCCTGCTGTGACAGCCACAAGACCTGCAAGAGATCCGTTTAAGGACATAGAAACATCCGGTTTACCATTTCTGATCCATGTATAAAGCATTGCACTTACTGTTGCAACTGCCGGAGCAATTGTTGTTGTTGCAAAAATCTGTGATAACTGCATCGTGTCTGTTGCTGCTGCACCGTTAAATCCATACCAGCCAAACCAGAGAATGAATACGCCAAGAGCTCCTACTAAAATATTATGTCCAAGAATTGGCTTTGGTTTTCCGTTTTTGTCATATTTACCGATACGAGGTCCAAGCATTGCTGCTCCAATGAAGGCAGTAATTCCACCTACCATATGGATGCATGCTGATCCTGCAAAATCTGTAAATCCCATATCTGTAAGCCATGGTGTTGCACCCCAAACCCAGTGAGCCTCAATCGGATAAACTACTAAACTGATAATGAAACTGTAAATGCAGTATGTAATAAATTTTGTACGCTCTGCCATACCGCCTGAAACAATCGTTGCTGCTGTTGCACAGAATACTAAGTTGAATACGAAAGCTGACCAGTCTGTCTCGCCAAAGCCTGTAAAAGGATTCAGTCCCCAGCCTGCGAAACCGCCTTCGCCACAGAGCAGGTTATAACCTAATAAATAGAAAGCAACTGTACCAATACAGAAATCCATTAAGTTTTTCATCGTAATGTTGCCCACATTTTTTGCTCTTGTAAAGCCTGCTTCTACCATTGCAAATCCACATTGCATAAAAAATACTAACGCTGCACCCATCAGGTACCATACACTCATATCCATAATAATCCTCCTTGTTTTGCGAAGCAAAATCCGAGCCCTCTGGCGAGGAGAGGATTTAGCCTCCTTGTTTTGCGAAGCAAAATCCGAACCCCATGGTGAGGAGAGGATTTAGCCTCCTTGTTTTGCGATATAAAAAAGGAGATAATTCAGGTGAGACTACACCCTTTATTATCCCCTTTGATAATCGTTTTTTCCTGATTCAATTTTTTCATAACAAAAAACTAATTCTATTTTAGGACTCCTCTTTCCGTTCATAGAATCTTACAATGCATCTGTACCATGTTCGCCGGTACGGATACGAACTGCATCTTCTACATCATATACGAAAATCTTACCATCACCAAAATGTCCGGTATTAATTTCCTTTACGATCTTATCGATCAGAGTTGGTGCAACTTCATCTGTCACGACCGTCTCCACTTTAACTTTAGGAAGAAGATTTACAGCATACTCAGAACCACGGTAATTTTTAATGATACCTTTCTGATTACCATAACCCATGCTGTTTACGATATTCATACCGTTTACTTCACAGGAATCTAAAACTTCTTTTAAGTCTTCAAGTTTCTCCGGTTTAATAATAATCTCTAACTTCTTCATAACAATCCTCCTTGTTTTGCGAAGCAAAATCCGAACCCCATGGTGAGGAGAGGATTTAGCCTCCTTGTTTTCCATTCTTTATTTGTTCACAATTTGTTTAAAAACCTTTCATGATGTGAACATGGATTTTTCACTTCTTCTGCATATAATAAAAGCATAAAAACAAAAGACAGTTTCAAAGTTTTGATTACTTTTTATATAAACTTTTTCATAATCTGCCAGGTGGAGAACCACCTGGCATCCTCCCTTTTATGGGAGCTTTTTTATGTATACCGTTCTGTTATTATACTTCAAAGATCAGATCTCCGTAAGAAGGCATTGGCCACATGGACTTATCTACCAACATTTCCAATTTATCAACCGGTGCACGGAGTTCATCCATAGCTGCTTTTACTTCATCATGATAATAAACTGCCTGTGCTCTTCCCTCTTCCATTGCACCACCTTTTGCAGTGACTTCTTCCAGTTTGGAAAGTGCTGATTTTGCATCTGCAAGCAGATCAGATACCTCTGTCAGAATCTCTGTCTGAACACTCACATCAGCACCGCATGCTGCCTTCACTGCTGTGATGGACTCTGCAAGAACCGTTGTGTATTTGATCACTGCCGGAATGATCTGTTTGGTTGCAATATCGATCATTGCCTTTGCCTCGATATTGATCTCTTTTGCGTAAGTCTCATATTCGATCTCTACACGGGAGTCAAGTTCTGCTTTGGTAAATACACCAAATTTTTCAAATAATGCAACTGCTTTGTCTGTATTCAATGCAGGGATTGCATCTACCATGGATTTGATGTTTGGAAGTCCACGTCTCTCTGCCTCTTTTACCCATGCCTCAGAATAACCATTTCCATTGAATACAATTCTCTGGTGCTCGGTTGCATATTTTTTGATCAGATCATGTACTGCCATATCGAAATCATCTGCTTTTTCCAGTTCATCACAGGCTTCTGCAAATGCTTCTGCAACGATTGTATTTAATACAACGTTTGGCTGTGCGATAGAATCCTGAGAACCTACCATACGGAACTCGAACTTGTTTCCGGTAAATGCAAATGGTGACGTTCTGTTTCGGTCTGTTGCATCTTTCATGAAATCAGGTAATGTTTTAACACCTGTCTCTAACATTTTTCCTGAAATACTATGTGTGGCTTCACCAGTGCTGATCAGCTGTGACAACACATCCTCTAACTGCTCGCCTAAGAATACGGAAAGGATTGCCGGTGGTGCCTCATTTGCTCCTAATCTGTGATCATTTCCGACATCTGCTGCGGATTCTCTTAACAGATCTGCATGTGTATCCACTGCCTTTAAGATACAGGTTAAAACTAATAGGAACTGAATATTCTCATGTGGCGTTTTGCCCGGATCCAACAGGTTGATTCCATCATCTGTTGTGATCGACCAGTTGTTGTGTTTACCGGAACCGTTCACTCCTGCAAATGGTTTCTCGTGAAGTAAGCACTGTAAGCCATGACGGTAAGCAACTTTTTTCAATGTCTCCATGACTAACTGGTTGTGATCCACTGCAATGTTTGCTTCTGCATAAATTGGAGCTAACTCATGCTGTGCAGGTGCTACCTCATTATGCTGTGTCTTTGCAGATACACCAAGTTTCCAGAGTTCTTTGTTGACATCCTTCATGTAAGCTGCGATACGCTCACGGATGCTTCCGAAGTAGTGATCATCCATCTCCTGGCCTTTTGGAGGCATCGCTCCGAATAAGGTACGGCCTGTGAAAATCAAATCTTTTCTCTGTAAATATTTTTCTCTGTCAACAATGAAATATTCCTGTTCCGGTCCAACGGAAGGGGTTACTTTTTTCGATGTTGTGTTTCCAAATAACCGGAGCAATCGAAGGGACTGCTCATTAATTGCCTCCATAGAACGAAGCAATGGTGTTTTCTGGTCAAGCGCCTCACCTGTGTAGGAACAGAAAGCAGTTGGAATACACAGTGTTGCGCCTGCTGCATCCTGTCTTACGAATGCCGGTGATGTACAATCCCACGCTGTATATCCTCTGGCTTCAAAGGTTGCTCTAAGTCCGCCAGACGGGAAAGATGATGCATCCGGTTCACCTTTGATCAGCTCTTTTCCGGAAAAGCTCATCAATACTTTTCCGTTTGGCATTGGAGCCGTGATAAAAGAATCGTGTTTCTCTGCTGTCACACCGGTTAACGGCTGAAACCAGTGTGTAAAGTGTGTTGCACCTTTTTCAATTGCCCATTCTTTCATCTCATGTGCAACAACATCTGCTGTTTCAAGGTCTAATTCTTTTCCTTCCTCCATGACTTCATGAAGTTTTTTGTAAACTTTCTTCGGGAGACGTTCCTGCATGACTGCATCGTTAAATACGTTCTCGCCAAAGATGTCCGCTACATTGAAGTATTCTTTCTCGCTCATCTTTCTACATCCTTTCTTTTCATCCAAATCCCCTGAGATTTGATTCTTAATTTACCAAACATCGCTGCTCACTCATGAAAAAGAATCTCGCCTGCGAGATTCTTCGCCTGCGGCGGGTCGCAATATGCGACATACTTCTTATCCGCCGCAGTGCGATCCTCGCGGAGCGTTTTTTTATGTAATAGGAACGAAGTTTCCTATTACATAAAAAAAGGCGCTCCAACTCTGTTGGAACGCCTTCGTTCATTTCTCTCGCAATGTTTTGTTGTTGTAACTAAAATAATACAATCAAAATTATTTTGCAAGCCTATTTTTTATTTTTTTCATATTTTGTATAAATTTGATATTTATTTCCTTGGAAACAATTTATTTTTGTGAAAATTGTTTTTCATGCCAAATTTATACTTCAAACATGAGATCACCATAAGATGGCATTGGCCACATGGATTTATCTACTAACATCTCCAGCTTATCAACCGGTGTTCGCAAAGCTTTCATTGCAGTCATCACCTCATCGCGATAGAATACTGCCTGCTCTCTTCCCTGTGCCATAGCTGCACCCTGTGCGGTCACTTCCTCTAATTTTGAGAGCGCATTCTTCGTGTCTGCAAGAAGGTCTGATACTTCCATCAGAATCTCTGTCTGCACGCTGATATCTGCGCCGCAGGCTGCCTTTACTGCATTGATGGACTCTGCCAGTGTTGTGGTATATCGGATAACAGCCGGAATGATCTGCTTTGTTGCAATATCGATCATTGCCTTTGCTTCAATGTTGATTTCTTTCGCATAGGTCTCATATTCGATCTCGACACGGGAATCAAGTTCTGCCTTTGTAAATACGCCGAATTTTTCAAATAAAGCAACCGCTTTTTCTGTATTTAATGCTGGAATGGCATCTACCATGGATTTGATATTCGGAAGTCCACGTCTTTCGGCTTCCTCTACCCATTCGTCTGAATATCCATTGCCATTGAATACGATCCTCTGATGCTCTGTCGCATATTTTTTGATGAGATCATGCACAGCCATGTCAAAGTCATCTGCTTTTTCCAGTTCATCACACGCCTCTGCAAATGCCTCTGCCACAATCGTATTCAGTACGACGTTCGGCTGGGAAACAGAGTCCTGTGATCCGACCATACGGAACTCAAATTTGTTTCCTGTAAAAGCAAATGGTGATGTTCTGTTTCGGTCTGTCGCATCTTTCATGAAATCCGGAAGTGATTTTACACCTGTCTCTAATCTCTGACCGGAGATACTGTGTGTGGCAGCTCCTGTGCTGATGAGCTGTGACAACACGTCCTCTAACTGCTCTCCAAGATAAACGGATAAAATAGCCGGTGGCGCCTCATTTGCGCCAAGTCTGTGGTCGTTTCCGACATCTGCTGCCGATTCGCGCAAAAGATCGGCATGGGTATCCACTGCTTTTAAAATACAGGTCAGCACCAAAAGGAACTGAATATTTTCGTGCGGTGTTTTTCCCGGCTCTAACAGGTTAATGCCATCGTCTGTCGTAATGGACCAGTTGTCATGCTTACCGGAACCATTCACCCCTGCAAATGGTTTCTCATGCAACAGGCACTGTAACCCATGACGATACGCAACCTTTTTCAAAGTCTCCATGATAAGCTGGTTGTGGTCAACTGCGATATTTGCCACTGCATAAATCGGAGCCAGTTCGTGCTGTGCAGGTGCGACCTCATTATGCTGTGTCTTCGAGGACACGCCAAGCTTCCACAGTTCGATATTGACATCTCTCATATAAGATGCGATACGCTCGCGGATGCTGCCAAAGTAATGGTCATCCATTTCCTGTCCTTTTGGAGGCATTGCACCAAACAAAGTACGTCCGGTAAAGATCAGGTCTTTTCTCTGCAAATATTTCTCTCTGTCTACAATAAAGTATTCCTGCTCCGGTCCTACGGAAGGAGTTACTCTCTTAGAAGTTGTGTTTCCAAATAAACGGATCAGACGAAGTGCCTGCTCGTTGATTGCTTCCATGGAACGAAGCAATGGTGTCTTCTGGTCAAGTGCTTCTCCTGTGTAGGAACAAAATGCAGTCGGAATGCAGAGTGTTGCGCCTGCTGCGTCCTGTCTGACAAATGCCGGGGAAGTACAGTCCCATGCTGTATATCCTCTCGCCTCAAAAGTCGCTCTTAATCCACCGGATGGAAAAGATGATGCATCCGGTTCACCTTTAATTAATTCTTTTCCCGAAAAACTCATCAAAACCTTGCCGTTTTCCATAGGCGCCGTAATGAAAGAATCGTGTTTCTCTGCCGTAACTCCGGTTAACGGCTGGAACCAGTGCGTATAATGTGTTGCACCTTTTTCAATTGCCCACTCCTTCATCTCATGGGCAACCACATCTGCGGTCTCAAGGTCTAATTCTTTTCCTTCCTCCATTACTTCGTGAAGTTTTTTGTAAACTTTCTTTGGTAAACGAGCCTGCATGACAGAATCGTTGAATACGTTTTCGCCAAAGATATCTACAACATTAAAGTTCTCTTTCTCCATCATCTTGTTTGATATCCTTTCTCTCATCTAAATCCCCTCAGATTTGATGTTCTTATACTAATATAAGAGAATCTACACATAAATGCAACTAATAAATCGTTTATGTTCCATGGAAAAAATAAAAAAAGACCTCATAGAACGTTTTTCCGCTCTACAAGGTCTTTATTATCTTGATATTTTATTCAGCTTTTCCAACAGAACCAAATAATTCCATTTTCTCTTTTACAGTAGCTTTGATTGCTTCTGCACCTGGAGCTAATAATTTACGAGGATCGAATCCCTTGCCCTCAAGATCTTTACCAGCTTCGATATATTTACGTGTAGCATCAGCAAAAGATAACTGGCACTCTGTATTTACGTTGATCTTAGATACACCAAGGTCAATAGCTTTCTTGATCATATCAGCTGGGATACCTGTACCACCATGAAGTACTAATGGCATCATTCCTGTTTTCTCCTGAACAGCTGCTAATGTCTCAAAACTTAATCCTGGCCAGTTTGCTGGATATTTTCCATGGATGTTACCGATACCTGCTGCAAGCATGTCCACACCAAGATCAGCGATTGCTTTACACTCGTTAGGATCAGCACATTCGCCCATACCTACAACACCATCTTCTTCTCCACCGATAGAACCAACTTCTGCCTCGATAGATAAGCCTAACTGATGAGCTACTGCTACTAACTCTTTTGTTTTCTCAACGTTCTCTTCGATTGGATAATGAGAACCATCAAACATGATAGATGTGAAACCAGCTTTGATGCATTTGTAGCATCCTTCATATGTTCCATGATCTAAGTGTAATGCTACAGGAACTGTGATTCCAAGTTCTTCATCCATAGCTTTTACCATAGCTGCTACTGTTTTGAATCCTGTCATGTACTTTCCAGCACCTTCAGATACACCTAAAATAACAGGGGATTTTAATTCCTGTGCTGTTAACAGAACAGATTTGGTCCACTCAAGGTTGTTGATGTTGAACTGACCTACAGCGTAATGACCAGCTTTTGCTTTGTCTAACATTTCTTTTGCAGATACTAACATTGTTAATTCCTCCATAATTTAAAAATTATATTTTCCCATTTGCACTCATTACCTCATGATTTCATCACTCAGTAACTTCGCCGTTCGTCAAATACAAATCTCCTCGTATTTTCCTCACTTGCACTCATTATATATTAATTTAGCACAAAAATAAAGTTATTTTTTTAACATATATGACTGTCAAATCTTTTATTCTTCCGGCTTTTTGACCATAATGTCCACTGCCTGTTTCAGATTTTTCACACAGACTTCCTCATGGTCACCGCCAAATTCCCCATCCAGAGTCCATGGAATCTGTTTGGACGCGGCAAACTTCACTTCGGCTGTCTTAAATGAATAAATCATATCCGTGTCATCTACGAGATTGATCAGGGATGCGATGATCTCATTCAGTTCCATCGGGTTCTTCGGCTTTTTGATCAGTGTAACTTCAAAAACACCGTCATCGAGCAGAACATCTTTTCCGGTCATCCCCTTGAATCCACCTACAGATGTAGAGTTTGTGATCATTCCGTAGATAAACTCGTCCTGAATGCGCATATTGTTATATTCCACCTGCATCATAAAGGATGGGATATCATGAAGGCATTTTGCGCCTTCTAAAATATAAGCGGCGTGACCGAGTACATTTTTCCATTCCTGGCTCGTCTTATAAGACACTTCTGTAAAAAGTCCAAATGCTGCGACATAGACAAAATAATCCTCATTAAACAGACCGACATCGCACGGAAACGGTTTTCCTGTGACAGCCGCCTCTGCCGCTTTTTCCATGTCCTTCGGTATTCCAAGGGAAGAAGCAAAATCGTTTGTGCTTCCCGCCGGTATGTATCCCAATGGGACTTTTGTTTCGCGGTGCATCATCCCGGTTACTGCTTCGTCTAATGTGCCATCTCCACCGCTGCACACAACAAGATCATAATTTCCGGCATACGCTTCCACTTTTTCTTTTGCATCTCCCGCACACTGCGTCGGGTATATCGTGACTTCATAATCTGCTTTTACCATGGTGTCCACAATGTCTAACAACTGATTCTTAATCTGTGCCTTTCCTGAGCACGGATTGAATACAAACAATAATTTCTTTTTCATATCCATAAATGATCTATACTCTCTTATTCATCCAACTTTTTATTTTCCTGTCAAAAACCTCTCCAGTGCTTCCACTGCTTCCACTTCGTCTGTTCCCTCTGCATCGATTGTGACAACCGCTCCGTTTGTCAGAACGAGACTCATCATCCCCATGATGCTTTTTGCATTGACATGCTTCTCATCCATCTCCAGATAAATATGACTGGAATACTGATTGGCGGTCTGTACCATCAATGCGATCGGTCTTGCTTCCATTCCTGCACCCATCTGCACTTCTACTGTCTTTCTCATCGTCTTATCCTTCTCCTCCTTATTCCCTCAATCCGTCTGCAATCTCACTGATCTTCCGAAGTCTGTGATTCACACCCGATTTTCCAACCGGCGGATCTAAATACGTTCCAAGTTCTTTGAGCGGTGCCTCCGGGTATTCCAGCCGCAATAATGCCATCTCTTTTAAATTGTCCGGCAGGCTGTCTAACCCCATCGTCTCTTTAATATATGTAATATCTTCCAACTGTTTCACCGCCGCATTCACTGTCTTGCTGATATTGGCAGTCTCGCAGTTGACCTTACGGTTGACGGAATTGCGCATCTCTTTTAAAATGCGCACGTTCTCCAAATTCATCAATGCCACATGCGCTTCCATCACATTTAAAATGTCGACAATCTGTGCCCCTTCTTTTAAGTAAACGACAAAATGTTTTTTTCGTTCTACGATCTTGGCATCCACATCAAAACTGTTCATGGTATCCCGAAGCTGTTCTGCCTGTGGCATAGTTCTGCACACAATCTCAAAATGATAGGACTTGTTTGGATCACTGATGGAACCGCCAGCTAAGAATGCCCCTCTGATGTAGGCTCTTTTACAGCAGCCCTGCAAAAGCAGCAGACCGTTGACCGTCTCTGTGATGATTGGGATCTGATGATTCTCGTCCCACATTTTTACTGTCTCATAAATCTTCTTCTGTTCCCTCCCGGATTTTCCCTCCGGAAAATCGAACAGTTTTTTTAACAAAAGATCATACTTTGTATTTAACAGTTCATTTTCAGAATCCAGAAAAAGGTCACACCCGGATTCACTCACCTGCACTTTTCCATCAAATGCGATCAGCGCCGCCAGCTCCGCGATCTGACAATGACGGCTTTTCCCAAGATGTCTGGAAAGTTCTTCTTTTACTTCACTTGAAAAAGACATTCTATTTACCTCTCAGAGCATCTTTTCCTATATCCCTATGCTCAATCTTCAGACCGTATTCCTTCTTGTCCGCCATTCTCTTGTACAATTCATTGGCAAGCGTTACCGAGCGGTGTTTTCCGCCTGTGCATCCAATCGATATGACAAGCTGGTTTTTTCCCTCTGCAATGTAGTTTGGTATCAGGAAGTTGATCATATCCTCTAATTTATCCAGAAACTCGTGCGCCTCCTTAAATTGAAGCACATAATCCTGAATTTCCTTGTCATTTCCTGTCTTGGCACGAAGCCCTTCCACGTAATATGGATTCGGCAGAAAACGCACATCGAAAACCAGATCGGAATCCGCCGGGATTCCATATTTAAATCCGAACGATAAAATCGTGACGAACAGATTTTTATAATCCTGGTTCTGCACAAATATTTTTTCAATCTCCGCTTTCAGCTCTCTTGTCAGAAGCTGACTGGTATCTATAATATAACTTGCCCGCTCTTTTAAAAAGGCAAGTCTCTCTCTCTCTTTTGCAATTCCTTTATCGACACGCTCCGAGCCTGCCAGTGGATGGCTTCTTCTCGTCTCTTTGTATCGTTTTACAAGTACGGAATCCTCCGCATCCAAAAATAAGATATCATAAGCGCCGCCGTTTGCCTTGATCCGGTCAAGCACACTTCTAAGTTCCTCAAGTGCCTGTCCACTTCGGATGTCGATCCCGACAGCGACTTTCTGTAATTCTGCATTCTGCTGCAGATCAGACAATTCCACAAATTTTTCCAATAAAGGGATTGGAAGATTATCGACACAGTAAAAGCCGATATCTTCCATCATTTTCAGTGCTGTACTTTTTCCGGCTCCAGACATTCCTGTTAATATCACGAATTTCATATTATAACCACACCTTTCTCATAAGTTTGCAGCTTAAAATTCACCAATCATTTTCACTTCCGGTTCCAATACTACACCAAACTGTGCCTGTACCTTATCCGATACATCCTGCATCAGCTGACAGATGTCTGCCGCTGTTGCATCCCCTTTGTTGATTACAAAACCACAGTGTTTCTCAGACACCTGCGCACCACCCACCTGATAGCCGCGGAGTCCTGCATCCATGATCAGCTTTCCTGCAAAATATCCCTCCGGTCTTTTGAAAGTGCTTCCGGCACTCGGATACTGCAGTGGCTGTTTCTCTGCTCTCTTTTCATTCAGTTCTTTCATTTCGGAACGGATTTCCGCCTCATTGCGCGGCGCAAGTTCCAAAACAACTTTTGTAACAATATATTTTTTCTCTGGAATACAGCTATGCCGGTAACCCAGGTCGAGTGCATCTCTGCCAAGTTCCAACTGTGCACCGTTTTCATCGAGAACATATACTTTCTCAATGATGTCCTTCATCTCTCCGCCATAGGCTCCGGCGTTCATGACAACTGCTCCGCCGACACTTCCCGGAATACCGGCAGCAAATTCCATGCCGCCCAAACCATTCGATGCCGCAGTATTGGCAATTTTCGAAAGCATCGCACCTGCCTGTGCCGTGATTTTCGTTCCATCCACTTCAATGTTTCCCATTGGGTCTGTCATCTCGATCACCACACCACGGATTCCCTTGTCTCCCACAAGCAGATTACTGCCATTTCCGATAAAAGAATATGGCACATGATTCTGTCTGCAGAGTGCAAGGATAGCCGCAAGTGCTGTTTCATCCGGCTGGACCAGCACATCTGCCGGTCCACCCACACGAAACGTTGTATGTTTTTTCATTGGCTCTTCCATAAAGATCCCGGAGCCACCCATTACATTTTGAAGTTCTGTCAAAAACTGGTCATTCATTGATCTTCCCTAAGCTTCCTTTAAGAATGCAATATAGCCTCTGTATGCCTCATACAGATCAACTTTACTGATGATCTCCCATGGTGCATGCATATTCAATACCGGAACACCGCTGTCGATGACATTCATTCCATAATTTGCAAGAATGTAAGCGATTGTTCCGCCGCCGCCCTGATCTACTTTACCAAGCTCGGCTGTCTGGAAGGATACCTCATTTGTATCCATAATATTTCTTAATTTTCCAATATACTCTGCATTTGCATCATTGGAACCACCCTTGCCTCTGGAACCTGTATATTTATTAAATACAAGTCCTTTTCCAAAATATGCGGTGTTTCGTTTTGTCATAACACTTGGGAAGTTCGGATCAAACGCTGCCGATACATCGGAGGAAAGCACCTTGGAATTTGCCAGTGCTCTTCTGAGTGCCAGTTCTGAATAACTTCCTGCTGCTGCCATTACTTCTGCAACGGTATTCTCGAAAAATCTGGACTGCATTCCGCTGGCTCCCACGCTTCCGATCTCCTCTTTGTCCACTAAAAGGCAGACACTTGTGATCTCCGGATTCTCTGAAACAAGCATTGCTTCAAAGGATGGATATGCGCAAACTCTGTCGTCATGTCCATAACCCATGATCATGCTGCGGTCAAAACCGTAATCTTTTGCTTCTCCTGCCGGAACCACTTCGATCTCTGCGGAAAGGAAATCTTCCTCCTCTATACCATATTCTTTGGATAAAAGATTCATGATATTCGCTTTTACTTTTTCTTTTACTTTCTCATCTTCTGTCTGCATTGGAATGCTTCCGATCAAAAGATCAAGATTTTCACCCTCGATCACTTTTGCGGCTTTCTTCTCTAACTGTTCTCCTGATAAATGGATCAGAAGATCACTCACTCCAAACACCGGGTCGCCTGGTTTATCGCCGACATTTACCTTTACAACAGTTCCGTCTTTTTTTGCAATAACACCATGTAATGCCAAAGGTAACGTTACCCACTGGTATTTCTTGATTCCACCATAATAGTGGGTGTCTAACATAGCAAAATCGGTATCCTCATATAATGGATCCTGTTTTAAATCCAGACGTGGTGAGTCAATGTGTGCTCCAAGGATATTCATTCCTTTTTCCATGCTCTCTTTTCCGATCACAAATAAAGCCATGCCTTTTCCCATGTTATTGGCATATACTCTGTCACCTGCTTTTAATGCTGTATGCTCTGCGATTACCTTTTCAAGATTTACAAAACCTGCCTTTTCTGCTTTCTCCACAAAAGAAGTAACGCACTCGCGCTCTGTCTTGCAATCAGAAATAAACTTGCGGTAATTCTCTGCAAACTGAAATACTTCCTCACGTTTATTTCCTTCCGGGTATTTTTCCCATGCAATTTTGTTTTCCATAATTTTGTCTCCAAATCTAACTATATATTTATAACGGTTTTTCCGCTATATGCAAAAATGTAACTATGTCGTCTCCAGTGTACTGTGCCGTCCACTTTCGGCATGATCGTGTATACACAACTTAATCGTCGTCATCATGACCTTTTGTGATATTCTCCTGCACGCGTCGGTAAAGCTCCTGTGCTGCGTTGTAACCCATTTTCTTCTGTCTGTGGTTAACCGCTGCCGTCTCACAGATGACTGCAAGATTTCGTCCCGGACGGATTGGCAGCGAATGACACGCCACTTTATTTCCAAGAAATTCTGCGTATTCATCCTCTAATCCAAGACGGTCATACTCATTTTCTTTCTTCCAGTCCTCAAGCTTGATGACAAGATCAATCTGCTGTTTTTCCTTGACACACTCAACACCGTAAAGCGCTTTCACATCGATAATACCGATACCGCGCACCTCGATAAAATATCTCGTGATGTCCGGAGAAGTGCCGATCAGTGTATGCTCATTAATCTTACGGATCTCCACAACATCATCTGTTACCAGACGATGTCCACGGCGCACAAGCTCCAATGCCGCCTCACTCTTACCGATTCCACTCTCGCCCATGATCAGAAGTCCTTCACCATAGACATCGACCAGAACTCCGTGAATGGAAATACATGGTGCCAGCTGTTCACTCAGACAGAAAATCAATTCTGCCATAAATTCCGATGTGCTTCTCTTCGTTCCCAAAACCGGAACATCATTTTCCGAAGCAATCTGTAAAAAATCTTCATCCGGCTGTAAATCCCTGCAGAAAATAATGCATGGAATATCATATGTGGTAAATTTCTGTAAAATCTTTTCCTTCTTCTCCACATCCAGTCTCTGTAAATAGGTGTACTCAACGTTTCCGATGATCTGTACACGCGACTGCTCAAAATGTTCAAAGAACCCACTCAACTGCAACGCCGGACGGTTCACATCACTGATTTTAATACGGTGTTTTTTCAAATCCATGTCCGGCAGGAAATTATACAGATCCATGATCTGTGCTACTTTGCTGACACTTACTCCATTCGTTCCATTCATACCCTTTTCTCCTTTATGTTCTGGGGAATTTTTGTTTTCCTCTGCGCCGGAAAATACTTCTGCCGCATAGAAAACCCATTGTCATAAATATATCACAGAACCGCGTCTTTGTGAAGAAATTCATATACTGCCTGCGCCGCTTTTTCGTTCATGCTCCCGGTGTCGGCAAGATCTTCTGCCGAGGCCTCCCGGATTGCCTCTAACGACTGATATTTCTTCATCAAAGCTTTTCTTCTGGACGGACCGATTCCCGGAATATCATCCAGTATGGAATGCACCTGTTCTTTGCTGCGCAGTGACCTGTGGTATTCGATTGCAAAACGGTGCGCCTCGTCCTGAATTCTTGTGATAAGTTTGAATCCTTCACTGCCCCGGTCAATCGGTATCTCAATATTGTTATAGTATAACCCACGGGTTCTGTGATTATCATCTTTTACCATACCACAGACCGGAATATTCAGATGTAATTCATCCAGCACTTTCAGGCAGATATTGACCTGCCCTCTTCCACCATCCATCATGATAAGATCCGGGAAGCGTGTAAAACTGCCATACTCTTCTCCGAGTTCTTTCTCCTGCATTTCTTCCTGCTCCCGCATGCCGTGTGTGAAACGCCTTGTAAGCACTTCGTGCATGGAGGCGTAATCATCCGGCCCGGTGACGGTACGGAGTTTGAACTTTCTGTAATCGCTGCGCTTTGGTTTTCCTTTTTCATAAACCACCATGGAACCAACCGTCTCGAATCCGTTGATGTTGGAGATATCAAACGCTTCCACACGCTGCAATCCCGGAAGATCCAGCCATCCTGCGATCTCTTTCATCGCTCCGATAGTTCTTCCCTCCTCACGCTTGATTTTCTCCTTATCCTGCGACAACACAAGTTCCGCATTCTTCTGCGCCAGCTCCACCAGTTTTTCCTTCATTCCTTTTTGTGGAATACGGATATAGACTTTGCCGCCGCGCTTCTCCCCCAACCATTCTGCCAATACTTCATGGTCATCGATCTCCTCCGGCAGCATGATCTCTCTCGGAATAAACGGCGTGCCGGAATAAAACTGTTTTACAAATGTAGTCAATATTTGTTCCTTAGTATCTTCATTTCCGATCTTTACATAAAAGTGATCCCGTCCGATCAGTTTTCCATCCCGGATAAAAAATACCTGTACGACCGCGTCTCTGTCATCCGCAGCAAGTGCAATAATGTCTTTGTCCTCGCCGTCGTTATGCGTGATTTTCTGTTTCTGTGCAATCTGCTTCACGCTGTTTAAAAGATCGCGATATTCGATTGCCTTCTCAAACTGCATCTCCTCGGAAGCAGCCATCATTTTTTCCTGTAACGATTTTAAAATTGGTGCATAGTTTCCATTTAAAAATTCAACGGCTGCATCCACACGCTGTCTGTACTCCTCTTTGCTGATATAGCCCTGACACGGCGCATTGCACTGATGAATATGATAATTCAGGCATGGGCGGTCTTTTCCGATATCTTTTGGCAGATTCCGGTTACACGTTCTAAGCTGATATAATTTATTGATCAGTTCGATCGTATCCTTGACTGCCCCCGCACTCGTGTACGGTCCAAAATAGCGTGACCTGTCTTTTTTCTGCTGTCTGGAAAACAGAACCCGCGGAAAATCCTCTCCGACCGTCACTCTGATATAGGGATAGGTCTTATCATCCCGCAGCATGGTATTGTATTTTGGTCTGTGTTCCTTGATCAGGTTACATTCTAAAACAAGTGCCTCCAGTTCAGAATCCGTGATGATATATTCAAAACGCGCAATCTGTTTTACCATCTGTGCTTTTTTGATCCCCTCATCATGGCTTGCCTGAAAATACTGGTGCACCCGTTTTCTAAGGCTGACTGCCTTTCCAATATAAATAATTGCATCCCTGCTGTCATGCATAATATAAACTCCCGGCTGATCCGGGAGTTTTTTTAATTCTTCTGCAATATCAAACATTATTCACCATCATTGCCTTTACTCTGGCGTTCAGCGTCCATTGCCTGTTCCATAAAGCTCTTCTTTGTGCTCTCTTCCTCCGGTTCCGGAATACCTTTGATCTCGCGGAAAATCTTCATAAATTCTTTTCCGGTGATTGTCTCATGCTCATACAGGTATTCAGAAATCTTATCTAATGATTCGCGGTTCTCGATCAAAAGCTGCATTGCATCATCATAACATTTATTGATAATGGAAAGAACTTCTCCATCAATCTGCGCTGCGGTCTCCTCGCCACAGATCAGTCCTGCACGGTTATCCAAATACTGGTTTTCTGTTGTAGCAAGACACATCATTCCAAACTTATCTGACATACCATACTGTGTAACCATCGCTCTTGCGATTGCTGTTGCATTCTCAATATCGTTTGCAGCGCCGCTTGTTGCGGAGGAAAATACGAGTACTTCTGCCGCACGTCCTGCCATGTAGGTTGTGATCTTGGCAAGCAGTTCATCCTTCGTCTGTAAAAACTTCTCCTCTTCCGGTGTCTGTAACGTGTAACCGAGTGCTCCCATTGTTCTTGGAACGATCGTGATCTTCTGAACCGGCTCTGTGTTCTTCTGAAGTGCTGTCACAATCGCATGACCAACCTCATGATAGGAAACGATCTTACGCTCTTTGTCACTCATCACGCGGTCTTTCTTCTCTTTACCGCCTACTGCTACTAACTCAAAAGCCTCAAACAGATCCGCCTGATTAACATATTTTCTTCCCTTCTTAACCGCATTGATTGCAGCCTCATTGATCATATTGGCAAGATCAGAACCAACAAGACCTGCTGTTGCAAGTGCCAGTGCATCCAGATCTACGGTCTCATCCATAAGGACATCTTTGGAATGAACTTTTAATGTCTCAAGTCTTCCCTTCAAATCCGGCTTATCGACGATAATACGGCGATCGAAACGTCCCGGACGAAGCAGCGCTTTATCTAAAACTTCCGGTCTGTTGGTCGCAGCCAGGATCAGAAGTCCCTTGGAAGTATCAAAACCATCCATCTCGGCAAGCAGCTGGTTTAAGGTCTGCTCGCGCTCATCATTGCCGCCGCCATAGCGGGAATCACGGCTTTTACCGATTGCATCGATCTCATCAATAAAAATAATACATGGTGCCTGTTTCTGTGCCTCTTTGAAAAGATCACGCACACGGGATGCACCGACACCCACAAACATCTCTACGAAATCAGAACCTGCCAGAGAGAAAAACGGTACGCCCGCCTCTCCTGCCACTGCCTTTGCAAGTAATGTCTTACCTGTACCAGGAGGTCCTACAAGCAGTGCTCCTTTTGGAAGTTTTGCTCCGATCTCGCGGTACTTTTTCGGATTATGAAGGAAATCAACGACTTCCTGTAAGGACTCTTTTGCCTCATCCTGTCCGGCAACATCTTTAAAGGTAACACCAGTGGTTTTTTCCACATAAACTTTTGCAGTGCTCTTGCCAACGCCCATAGCACCGCCACCCATACGCTTCATCAAAACACCCATCAGTATCCAGATCAGCACCAGTGGGAGCAGGAAGCTTAAAATATTGTAAATCCATGTGGAAGTGTTGTCCGGGATCACACGGGAGATCGTGATTCCCTTATCCTTCAATAAAGGAAGCAGATCCGGATCATCCAAACGTCCACAATAATAAGTCTGTTCCTGTAGATATGGATTCTTGTTTTCAGAAACCGGTGTGATATTGATCTGGTAAGAATCAAATTCCACCGACTCTACTTTTCCATCTTCTACCATCTGAAGAAAGTCAGAATAACTGATCTCCGAAGTGCTCATGGAAGTATACCGGTTCATGACCATGCTCATAATGAACAATGCTACCAGTGATACCAGGATAAACACCATGATCATCTGGCCGTTCTTGTTATTCTTATTGTTATTATCCCCATTATTGCCATTGTTATTATTGTTTCCATTGCTGCCATTATTTCCCGGACCGCCGCTGCCATAGCCGCCTCCGCCGTATCCGTTATTGCCGTTATTGTAATTGCTCTGGTTATCCATAAATCTATCCTTTCCACAGCCAGATTCTGGTTTGTCTGGCTGGACTTATCGTATTGAATTATTTTCTTACGGCAAAAGTTCTCCTAATCTTTCAACCGTAATGAAACATTAAATTCTTTCTTATTATATTGAAATTGAACTTCAAAAGCAATACATTGTTCGTGAAGTTTTCCTTTCATTTCTAAAGATTTTATAAACTCACTCGGATTAACTGCTAAAATTTTTTTTATTTTTTTATAGATTTTAGAAAAACATCGTAGTATACTATTTCAGTTAAAAAAATTGTGTAATGTTTCCGCTGCACCCAGGCAGCGTTTCATTACCATATACAAACTAAGAGGATTTTGTTACTAATCATTATATTTCACATTTTTAGAGGAGGATAACCCTATGCCTGTAAAATACGTTTTTGTCACCGGTGGTGTTGTATCCGGTCTCGGTAAAGGTATCACCGCTGCTTCCCTCGGAAGACTTTTAAAAGCACGTGGATACAAAGTTACCATGCAGAAATTCGACCCTTACATCAACATTGATCCAGGAACCATGAACCCAATCCAGCACGGAGAAGTTTTCGTCACAGATGACGGTGCTGAAACTGACCTTGACCTTGGACATTATGAGCGTTTCATCGATGAGAGCTTAACCAAAAATTCCAATGTCACAACCGGAAAAGTATACTGGTCCGTTCTTCAGAAAGAACGCCGCGGCGATTACGGCGGAGGAACTGTTCAGGTCATTCCTCATATCACAAACGAGATCAAGAGCCGTTTTTACCGCAATTTCACTTCCGATGAGACACATATTGCCATCATTGAAGTTGGAGGAACCGTAGGTGATATCGAAAGCCAGCCTTTCTTAGAAGCGATCCGCCAGTTCCAGCATGAGGTCGGACATGAAAATGCCATTCTTATCCATGTAACGCTGATTCCATACTTAAAGGCTTCCGGCGAACTGAAAACAAAACCGACACAGGCTTCCGTAAAAGAATTACAGGGAATGGGTATCCAGCCTGATATTATCGTATGCCGTTCCGAGCACGAATTAGATCAGAGTTTAAAAGATAAAATCGCTCTGTTCTGTAACGTGCCAAACAGTCATGTGTTGCAGAACCTTGATGTGGAATACTTATATGAGGCACCACTTGCAATGGAAAAAGAGAATCTTGCAAAAGTTGCCTGTGAAGCTTTACATTTAGCTTGCCCAGAACCTGATTTAAAAGACTGGGAAGCAATGGTAGATGCACTCCGTCATCCAAATAAAGAAGTAAAAATTGCATTAGTTGGAAAATATATTGCCCTGCACGATGCATATATCTCTGTTGTGGAAGCATTAAAACACGGCGGAATCGCAGAGCGTGCCACTGTCAACATTAAATGGGTAGATTCCGAGGAACTTACTCCTGAAAATATAGACGAATATTTAGGAGATGTTTCCGGTATCTTAGTTCCTGGCGGATTCGGCTCCCGTGGTGTAGAGGGAAAAATTCTCGCTGCACAGTATGCCCGCGAGCACAAGGTTCCTTACCTTGGTCTCTGCCTTGGCATGCAGGTTGCCATCATCGAATTTGCAAGACATGTCTGTGGATTCAACGATGCCCACAGTGTTGAGCTTGATCCAAACACAACACATCCGGTCATCGCTTTAATGCCAGACCAGAATGGTGTGGAAGATATCGGTGGAACCTTAAGACTTGGTTCTTATCCATGTATTTTAGACAAGACTTCAAAAGCTTATGAATTATATGGAACTGAAAATATTGAAGAACGCCATCGTCATCGTTACGAAGTAAACAATGACTTCCGCGCGGTTCTCACGGAACACGGCATGAAACTCTGTGGTACTTCTCCTGACGGACGCATTGTTGAGATGGTAGAACTTCCGGATCATCCTTGGTTCATTGCAACACAGGCGCATCCTGAACTGAAGTCCAGACCTAACAGACCACATCCGCTGTTCCATGGATTTGTGGAGGCAGCTACAAAATGCAAGCGGTAGTAACCGGAGTTTAACTTACCATAGAGCAGCAGATTTTGTGGTGCTTTTATAGGCT
>ERZ1026856.98-NODE-98-length-61118-cov-20.023779_pt1 | contig 61118 bp, 62 predicted proteins | sample MGYA00380158_ERZ1026856 | MGnify/ENA primary metagenome ERZ1026856 (study PRJEB33269, sample SAMEA4719794) | human gut metagenome | biome: human-associated habitat; feature: organic feature; material: feces | place: Cameroon | collected 2013-10 ... | reverse complement strand
TTTCATCACCTTCGAAGCCTTTTTCTACTGCAATTTGATATGCAGATTTACCATCCACACCATCATTACCGTTTAGACCATCAGCTCCCTTAGCACCATCTGTACCTTTTTCACCTTGAGGCCCAGTTTCACCTTTAAGTGAAGCTAACCATGCAGTTTCATCACCTTCGAAGCCTTTTTCTACTGCAATTTGATATGCAGATTTACCATCTACACCATCTAAACCATCAGTACCATTTAAACCGTCAGTACCTGTTTCACCTTTAAGTGATGCTAACCAAGTAACTTTATCACCTTCGTATCCGTGTTCCACTGCTATATCATAAGCTGATTTACCATCCACACCGTTTACACCTTTAAGTGAAGCTAACCATGCAGATTCATCACCTACAAATCCACCTGCTACAGCTAGTTCGTAAGCAGATTTACCATTAAGACCATCATTACCATCAGTACCTTTTTCACCTTGAGGTCCTTGTTCACCTTTTTCACCTTTAAGTGATACTAACCATTCTTCTTGAGAACCTTCATACCCTAAATCAACTGCAATTTGATATGCAGATTTACCATCCACACCATCTGTACCTTTTTCACCTTTAGGTCCTTGGATACCTTGTTCACCTTGGATACCTTGTGGTCCTGGGTCACCTTGAGGTCCAACTTCACCTTGAGGTCCAATTTCACCTTGTGCACCTGCAGGTCCTTGAGGTCCTTCAGGTCCTTGTACACCTTGTTCACCTTGGATACCTTGGATACCTTGAGGTCCTTGTACACCTTGTTCACCTTTTTCACCTTTAAGTGATGCTAACCATGCAGTTTCATCACCTTCGAAACCTAAATCAGCTGCAACTTGATATGCAGATTTACCATCAGCACCATTAATACCATCTACACCTTTTTCACCTTTAAGTGAAGCTAACCATGCAGTTTCATCACCTTCGAAGCCTTTTTCTACTGCAACTTGATATGCAGATTTACCATCTACACCATCTACACCTTTTTCTCCAGCAGGTCCTTGTGGTCCTACAGGTCCTTGGATACCTTGAGGTCCTTGAGGTCCTTGAATTTTACCTAAATCAGTCCAGTTACCATCATAGTAAACGAATAAATGACCAGTATCTGAAGTTATTGCTCCAAGTCCATTATAAGGATTTTCAACTGTTGCTAAAGCATCTTGATTTTCTACAACACATTTGAATTCAACACTTGTACCATCTTTACCAGCAGGTCCTTGGTCACCTTTATCACCTTTAAGTGAAGCTAACCAAGATGATTCATCACCTTCAAAGCCACCTTTTAAAGCCAATTCATATGCAGATTTACCATCTACACCTTTTTCACCTTGAATACCTTGAGGTCCTTGGTCACCTTTAGCACCTTTAATTGAAGCTAACCATTCTTCTTGAGATCCTTCGTATCCTGATTCTTTAGCTACTTCATATGCAGATTTACCAGCTAAACCTTGAATACCTTGAACACCTTGTGGTCCTTCAGGTCCTTGTGCACCACGTTCACCTTGAATACCTTGAATACCTTGAATACCTTGGTCACCTTTTTCACCACGTATACCTTGAATACCTTGTGGTCCTTCAGGTCCTTGTAAAGATTTTAACCATTCAGCTATAGTTCCTGTAAATCCACCTATTTGTGCTATTTCATATGCAGATTTACCGTTTATACCAGCTTCACCTTGGTCACCTTTTTCACCTTTTTCACCTTGGTCACCTTTATCCCCTTTAGCACCTTTAAGTGAATGTAACCATTCACCAAGAGTTCCAGTGAAACCATTTAATTTTGCTAATTCATATGCAGATTTACCATCTGCACCTTTTAATGATTCTAACCAGTCAGCTATGGTACCTGTAAATCCAGCTTTTAAAGCTAATTCATATGCAGTTGCACCATCAACGCCATCTTTACCGTCTACACCATCTCTACCGTCTACGCCTTTTAATGTTTGTAACCATTCTGTTACAGATAGAATAGGTTGACCTTCAGGCACATTTAATTCATATACATTATATGCACTCATACCGTCTTTACCTTGAGGTCCTTGGTCACCCTTGTCACCTTTTTCACCTTTTATTACACCACAGTTTACCCAACCATCACCAGTGAATACCCATAATTCACCAGTTATTTCGTTTAATAATCCGGAACCAGCTGGTACTGTGTAATCTTTAAGTTCATCAGGACTAACTATTTGACCAAGTATTGTTAAACCTTGACCTTGGTCACCTTTATCCCCTTTGTCACCTTTTTCACCTTGAGGTCCTTGTGGTCCTACTAAACCTTGTATACCTTGTGGCCCCATAGGTCCTTGTGGTCCTTGAGGTCCGACTGGTCCCATAGGTCCTTGAGGCCCTCTTTCACCCATTGGTCCCATTGGTCCCATAGGTCCGTGTGGTCCTTTATCACCTTGAGGTCCTTTAGGTCCTTTTAATCCCATAATACCTTGTGGTCCTTGTTCGCCTCTAGCACCTTGAGGTCCTCTAGGTCCTTGTGGTCCGACTTCACCTTTAGGTCCTTGTGGTCCTGCAGGTCCTCTTTCACCTTTGTCACCTTTAGTACCAGGTACTATATCTTCAGAGTGAATATCTATCCATTTACCGTATTTGTAAATAGCTAAATGACCATCTACATAATATATGTCTCTGATAAGAGAGTATTTACTATTTTTAGATATAAAAGCCATATCTTACATACCTCCTTTTGAATAATCATTGAATTGAAAATTCAATATTTTTTATTAATATGTTTTCACTTAGGAGTTTCACGGTAAACATTAAAAACCGACGATGCTATCTCTAGCATCGTCGGTCTTATATTAATTAGAATTGAGTTGGATAATTATGAACTTCACCGTTTGCGTCAACCCAATCAGTTCCATTAAACCACATAGGTTTTCCATCAATGAAAGTCATATCATTTAATTGGCCTTCTGGTTTTGTAACTACTGTTAAACCAGTTTCTGCAGCTGATTTATTTCCTATAACTACTTCATTAGTTACAGTACCTTTCATAGAAGTTAATTCTATTGAATTACTCTTACCAAATTCTAAGTTAGTAACAGTACCACCTTGTAAGTGTACTATTGGATTTCTAACTACACCAGTTACAGTTTCATCAGTAGTTTCTCCACCTACATAGAATTTAGTTACAGTACCACCTTCAAGTGTAACAACTGAATCACCAAGTTCACCACGGTTAACACTTTGTAATAAATCTATAGTACCAGCTTTGATAACTGCTTCACATTTTTTAGTCACACCGTTAGAACCACCCATTGACATTAATTTTATATGAGTATTTTCACCATCAACTACAACTTTACCGTTAACTAAAACACCATAACCATTTGGTCCTGGATATACGCTTTCACATTCAACATTAGTTAATTTCATATTTAAATCATAAACTATATTTTTGTCAGGCCATACAGAATCAACTGCTTCACCAGCAAATCCTGCACCATGAACAAAGCTAAATTTAGAATCTTCTATATCTATATTAACTTTACCTACTAAGCCTTCGAAGTCAGAACCACCAACTACAGCTTTTATGTCAACACCTTTAACAGTTATACTAGTTTCAGGTATAACTCTCATAGTGTGTATTTTAGAAGATTTATTACTATAACCACCATAAATCATTAATTTAGCAGCATCTTCAGCAGTAAATACTTCATGAACTGATTTTGCTTTGTAGTGATAGCTTACTATTACAGCATCTTCAGCAGCTTCAGCATCATATTTGTGTCCTGTATTTTTTTCTACTACTACAGGGAATCCACAAGCATAGAATAATATAGTTCTAGCACTGAATACTTGTTTAAATGGAAGTTCATCTTTTACTAATTCTTTTAATGCAGAATCATCATATTTCATAGATGCTAACCAAGTTTCTTCGTCACCTTCGAAACCTTTTTCTACAGCTATTTGATATGCAGATTTACCATCTACACCATCTGCACCTTTTTCTCCAGCAGGTCCTTGTGGTCCTACTTCACCTTGTGCACCTGCAGGTCCTACTTCACCTTGAGGTCCAACAGGTCCAGCTTCTCCAGCAGGTCCTTGTATACCTTGTTCACCTTGAGGTCCTTGTGGCCCTACTTCACCTTGTATACCTTGAGGTCCAGCTTCTCCAGGGTCACCTTTGTCACCTTTGTCACCTTTTTCTCCAGCAGGTCCTTGTGGTCCTACTTCACCTTGTGCACCTGCAGGTCCTACTTCACCTTGAGGTCCTTGAGGTCCAGCTTCACCAGCGTCACCTTTTTCACCTTTTTCACCTTGAAGACCTTGTGGTCCTCTTATTTCACCAGCATCTGTAAAATCTACACCATTAAATACATGTAAATGTCCATCAGCTTCTACAATATAACCATCACCAACAGCCATACCTTCTAAATTAGCAAGGTCTGCATCTGCAGCAACAGATCCTTTTATGTTTACAGAAGTTCCATCTGCACCTTTTTCACCTTGAGGTCCTTGAGGTCCAGCTTCTCCAGGGTCACCTTTGTCACCTTTTTCACCTTGAGGTCCTTGTATACCTTGTTCACCTTGAGGTCCTTGAGGTCCTACTTCACCTTGAGGCCCTTGTGGTCCAACGTCACCTTTTTCACCTTGGTCACCTTTGTCACCTTTTTCTCCGGCAGGTCCTGCAGGTCCTACTAAACCTTGTATACCTTGTGGTCCAGCTTCACCTTGGTCACCTTTTTCACCTTTTTCTCCGGCAGGTCCTTGTATACCTTGTTCACCTTGAGGTCCTTGTGGTCCAGCTTCTCCAGCAGGTCCTTGTGGTCCTACTTCACCTTGGTCACCTTTGTCACCTTTTTCGCCTTGAGGTCCTTGTGGTCCAGCTTCTCCAGCAGGTCCTTGTGGTCCTTCAGGTCCAGCTATATCACTTTTTAATTCGTTAATTTGTTCTTGAGTTAAATCTTCGAATTTTAGAGGGTCACCTTTAGGTCCTCTTAATTCTTCTTTTTGTTCGTCAGTTAAGTCGTCGAATACTAAGTCATCACCTTTTAAACCTTGTGGTCCTCTTCTACCTTGAGGTCCTCTTATTTCTTCTTTTTGTTCGTCAGTTAAGTCTTCAAATTTGAATCCTTCACCTTTGTCACCTTTAGGTCCTTGTGGTCCAGTTTCTCCAGCAGGTCCTACTTCACCTGGGTCACCTTTTTCACCTTTGTCACCAGGTACACCTTGTTCACCTTGTATACCTTTTTCACCTTGGAATCCTCTAGGTCCTCTTAATAATTCAACTTGTTCTGCAGTTAAATCTTCGAATGTGAAAGACTCACCTTTTTCACCTTGGTCACCTTTGTCACCTTTTTCACCTTTAGGTCCTTCAGCACCTCTTAATCTACCACAGTCTATCCATACATCTTCACCATTATACATATATGCATGAGCATCGCCAGTACATATATAAGTATCAGATATTTCAACATTTTCTAATGCTTCTAAATCTTCTATTTTATCTACAGTGCCTTTTATTTGTATTGCAGTACCAGGGTCACCTTTGACACCTCTTTCACCTCTAGGTCCTTGAAGCCCTCTAGCTCCTCTATCACCTTTAGGTCCTTTAGGTCCTGCAGGTCCTTGAGGTCCTCTGTCACCTTTAGGTCCTCTAGTACCTGGTACTAATTCACCAGATTGAACGTCTTTCCATTGACCGTTATCAAATATTACAAGATTCCCATCTGCAAAGTATACTGCTTTAAGATGAGAGTATTGTTCATTATTTATAGCCATAATATATGACCTCCTTCAATATATATTTATAACTGGGGATGTATCAAAATACTATCCCCAATGTTCAAACTTGTTTCTATTAAAATAATTTACTAAGACTCTTTAAGTTCTTCAACCCATATTAAAACCTTACTATCTGCTTCAGGTTGAGCTTCTTGAACAACGTAATTTGTTGCAGGTACATTTTTTAAGTCAGCATAACTACCAGATGTTGCTACATCTGCTAAGTTAGCTATAACAGTATCACTATTTGTACCAAATTTTATCCATTCTAATGTGCCTTTATCATTTTTAACTAATTGATATGATAATTTAGTTTCTATACAGTAAATAACCATACCTTCATATTTTTGCATATCAGGCATAGCATCTCTTTCTGATATAGTTTCAACGACATCTCTAGCATCTAGAGGTTTTTGACCTGATAAGTCGAAACTAGCAGATAGTGGTATACCTGAACCGAAATATTTAGCCATATATCAACACCTCCTATGCCTTATTGAATGTAACTTTGAAATTAGTTTGGTCTGTTGCATCAGATACATATACAGTATAGTTTACTTCACTATTATCTGCACACATTACTTTAACAACACCATGTGCAAATGATTTAGTTATATCGAATCCGTTAGGGTCCATTATATTTTTTAAAGTCCATCCAGTTGGAAGAGCTATACACATACGTTGTGCTTTTAAAGTGAATGAATTTACTATATTAGCAGGACTCATAACTTTTTTAGATAATCCATTTACATCAGTACTAGTTATAGCATCTAATGATTTGTCACTAGCTAGAGCTCCGACAAATGCTGGACGTACAAAGTTAAATGTAGTTTGAGCGGATGCCACTGTATTAGTACCATCATATACATCAGCTTTGTACACAGTTTTTTGAGTTATGTTAGTATCAGTATAAGTTGCAGTGCAATTTCCAGTTCCTTCATTAGCTTGAGTTACAACAGCAGTGCCATCTTTATAGATTCTAACTTGTTGTATCTTGTCAGATTGTCTTACACCAGTAGCAGATATAGAAACTGTAGGTACTGCAGTACCTATTTCATAAGTTCCTCCATTGGGATTACAACTATAGTTAATAGTTGGTTTTACATAAGGATGTAATAATTTAAATAATAAATCTTCAACTTGAGTACCATCTTTATCAGACACATATCCTTTAGGTAAGCCACCTAAAGCAACAGTTGAAGGTACGTCTGATTGGTATTTGTGGACATGATCCACTTTAGCTACATCTTCAGCTAATATTTCAGCAACAGTTTTACCATCTTCATTGGTAACATTTTTAGTTGATGTATTAAGATTTAATGTAGTAAATGAACCATCTTCATTTTTTACTCTTAAAATATTTTGTTGAGCCATTTTATCAAACTCCTTTCATTTTTAGTTATATAGTTGTTCTGTATCTTAAAGCTGGAGCTTAAAATAATGGTAAGTATGCTCAAACATACTTACCATTTGGTTGTTTATTTTTTATTGTATTTGAATGTAATGTATTTTGGTTCTGTGTCAAACACACCATTTATTTCTCCTTCAACGCCCACATAATCGTACCCTTCTAGATATGCAGGATATACGTCACATAGGTCACCTATGTCACCCATATATGATACAGGATTTCTAACTTCAACATTATTTGCATCTACAAATTTTATATATACATATCCTTTAGGTTTCAATGCATCATTATGAATTTTATTATCATATTCATATATATCAATGACCATGTATTCACCAGGATTCATAATTATATCATTTAATAATATTTTGTTACCTTCTAATGTATATTCAGAAGAAGATAATCTCCCTTGTATTGAATGAAAAGGTATGACTTTACAAAGTGTTGGTTCATAACCATCATATTGTATTTCAATAACGCTTGTTTCTCTTTCAGCAACAAAAAGCTCTTCTGTTATAAACATTTTGTTTAAAATATCTTCCCCAGACATTCCTTTAAATGCATCAATTATATCAACCCATTCATCATCTACGAATCCACCCTCAGTAGAAACATTTGCAACACATTCATATATGTGATGTGCATTATTTCTAAATAAATACACTTTAGAGCCTTTAGGGTATTTTTTAGTCGCATCGTAGTTATCAACTGAATCAAATTCACCTCTACAGATAATATCCATAAGGAATCTGTAAAGATGGTCTGGACCCAATTTACTGAAATTTGATTTTATATATCTGATATCCTCCATATTATACCTCCTCACTAATAGTTAATTGACCGTTAACTATTGAAATTTTATATTTACTGCTGTTATTTTCATTAGATAAATATGCAACTGTGTCTTCTTTTTCTGGTATTGTTACACCAACATCAATTAGTTTAGCAATTCCATTATCTACGACTAATTTATATATTTTACCATTTTCACTTAGTGGTAAATATCGTTTTTCCAATAATTCTGTTTGTACTCTTATTGTTGATATTTTATCTCCATCAACATACAGCATATATTCATAACCAGTAGCTATATCTTTAAGTACTGTGCTATGTTTAGTATTGTAAGTTGTTAGATAGTCATCAATTATGAATACAATATATTCATCTTTTGCATCTGAATCTAATGTGACAGGTATTTGTTTATCTAATGTCTTCACCATATCTTGTATATAAATATCTTTGTTTTTATTTATGTGAATCTCATATAAATTTGATTTACTATCTGTTATTTGCTTATGCTCTGCAACAAAAGGAGCCGTTCTAACTTCTTGATTAAATATTTCACCTTCATTAGTCATCCCTATTAAATATAATCCTCCGTCATCTCCTAAAATAATATTTGAAGAGTTATCCACTACATATATAGGTCTAACAGCTAAATGCTCGTCATTAGTTGCAAAAAATATGAAATTTATTCCTGAAGCAGATATTAAATTAAGGTACTTGATAGGTTTTTCTTTGTTATAATCAACATCAGCCGGAACTGCAATTAAAGTGCCATTTACTATAGTTAGTCTATATAGAAGACCATCATCTGAAACTACATCTTTATATGCCAATGTATTAATTAATATTTCGGTATTAGTTACCGCTTGGATATTCAATTCACCATTCGTTGACAATAATTGATATAATTCAGAATCAGTTGATACTAAATACATATCCTTATGGTAGTCTGATTGTACTTCTTTGAGATATATACTACCATAGCTGTCGACTGATAATTTATAATGTTTATTATCAGTTGCTAATATAATATCAGGCTCAACTCTACTTAATGATAATTGTTTATCGACTGTTGGTCTACAATGATATAACTTTCCATCCTCAGATACTAACTCTATATATGGATTTCCTATTGCTGACCCATTTATTTCTGTTAATAACAGTTGTGCATCATCATTAACTCCTAGTTTATAAACATTTCCTTCATCATCAATTATATAATCTTTTGAAGTTGGTTTTATCATAACTTTATTCCACATTGTTAAATGTATTTTATCACCAGGATTAATCCATTTTAATAATGTGATTACGTTACCTCTTAGGGTATAATCAACACCTAGTGTTAACAGATTACCATCTTTATCGAATACTTGCAATTTTGATGATTCTCTATACCCATGGTATTTTATTATCACTATTTTAGTTTTTCTTAGTGGTGTATATGTTTCTTCTACATATACTTCTCTAAATAGATTATTGAAAATTTTACCATTTAATCGTCTTATTTCAAATATAAGTTTTTCTCCTAATCCTAATGAGTTTAGAAATTTTACAACACCAGTTTCAGTAACTGTAAAATCTATTCCATATCTTAATCTAGGTTGAACTGAATTGAAAACCGCAACCTTATCGTGTTTTAGACTAAAATCATTTATTTCTAATTTTTGTTCATATCTTGGGGAATCTACAGTACCAGTTTCCTCATAGATATCTATAGGATTCATTTTTCTACCTTCAATATCACCTTCTATATATTGTCTCCATTCGGTATCAAGTATTTTACCTACGGTTGAATTTGCAACTTTACATACATATACTCTATGAATTTTACCGTCTTTTATATAAACTTTATCACCAGTATGGTATTGCTTTAATTCAGAAAAATTATTAATAGAAGATATGTCTGATTTTAATATAAGGTCTTTCATTATACTTGTCACATCATCTATCGATTGTTTTCCAAGAGCTTTTCTAATAAAACGTATATCCATGTATATTTACACCTCCCAGATTCAAATTGTTATCTTATCCTCATGTTCGATATACCCTAAAAAATAAGAGAATAAAGAGGTCACCCTCTTTATTCCCTGTATATATTATTTCCAGCTTTCTGGTATAGCTAGGTAGTTATCTAATTTAGTACAGTCTTTGAAACATTCGTTTCTATTTGCTGCAGGATATAAATCCCATAAAGCAGGTGCTGTACCTGTTAAATTAGCTAGACCTTTGAATGTTGTAGCAAAGTTATTCATTGCTGGGTTGTTTGCTAAAGTGAATAAATCACTAGATATTTTACTGATTGAGCTATTGAAGAACATATTTTCTACACTATTTAATTTAGAATTATATCTAAAGTGTGAACCAGTTAATTCTCCAGTTATACCAGTACAGTTAGCAAATGCACTACCGGCATCTCTTAAGTTTACGTTATATCTGAATAAATCTGCAGGGATTGCACCTATTAAGTTTCTTGGTGCATCGGCTGCATCAAATAATCCATTAACCTCTTCTAAGTTTACGTTATATTTAAAGAAATCTGGATTTATAAAATAAGGGTCAGAAGAATCAACTCTATGTTTACCTAAACCAGTTCCTTTGAAGAATCTGTTTGCATAAATTAGCATAGTACAATCTTTTAATAAATCAGTTGGTATTTCTCCAGTTATATTACTACATCCACTAAAGAATCCACTTAGATTAGGTACATTTACAAATGGTGCCATGAAATTAACAGGTAGTGTACTAACTATACCTGAGCATCCATCTAATACAGATTCAGCAGATGTTATAGGTTTAGTTGAACCATCACCGATTACGAAAACGTCTTCTGCTAACGCACCACGAATACCTTTACAATTATAGAATAAGAAATCTATGCTTCTTAGATTTATGCAATCTTTAAATAGTTTAGAAGGTAATGTGAATTTAATCTTACTGCAATCAGCAAATGCATATTTTGCAGATTGTAATGAAGATAATCCTTCGAAGAAATCTGCAGGGAATTCATTATAATTGTCATCTTCTCCACCGATGTTACATCTAAAGAATAATCTATCTATATTAATTAATGATTTTTTATTTTTGATAAATCCAGATGGTAAAGGTCCACTTATTTGTGAGCCACTGAATAGATAACCTATATCTTGAATATCAGGACAGTTACTGAATAATGTTTCAGGTACACTTCCTGTTAATCCAGTATTTTCGAAACACCATCTTGCATTTTGAAGTTTTCTGTTTTGTGCAAATATTGATGCTGGCACACTTCCTGTTAATCCAGATGCACCAGAGAAACAGTCAGAAACATTTACTAATTCTAGGTTGTTTGCGAATAATGCAGGAGGTATTTCACCACTTAGTCCATATGAGCTTAAGAATGTACCTCTAACTGATGTTATATTAGGGCATCTAGCAAATAATGAAGCTGGTATCTCACCTGTCATGTTAGGTTGATGGTCAAATAAACCATTTACTTCTTCTAATATTGTATTATATTGTAGAATATCATCTGGTATAATACCATAAACTGTATTAACACAGAATGGGTATTTTAATCTTAACAATAATCTCATAGGTGCAAAGAATTTAAATGGTATTTGTTTAATCAGCATATTACTACATCCTTCAAATACATTAGAAAATTCTTCAACATTTGTTAATTTTGATAGTAAATTAGAAGGGAAAGTTTCTTCAACTGAATATACTATTCCAACACATCCTTCGAAAGTACGATATAATATTCTAGCTTTAACAAGTTGATTCATTATACTTTCAAATGTCTCTCTTGTCATTAATTTACAATTTTTAAATGTTTCATTTAAAAGTGTTACTTCTGTTAAATCTAGAGTAGGGAATGATTCAAGTTTTTCACATCCATAGAATGCTTGGTCTGCACTTCCTATTAATTTAACATCACCAACAATTTTGCTTAAGTTCTTGCAATTATAGAATGGTGATGAATTTGTTGCGTTAAGTGATATCCCTCTAATTTCTACTACGTTTGTACAGTTATAGAAGCTAATATCTGCTAAATCAAATCTAGATAAGTCTAGATATGTGTTAACAGCTTCAGTACCAAATCTGAATGAAGTTATACCTGAGTTTGCTGCTTTAAATGACTTCAATCCATTATATCCACTTGCGAATCTAACAGAAGTTATATAACCACAGTTGCTCATATCTAATGATTCTAAGTTTTGACAATACATCAAGTCAAGCTCAGTAACTTTATTGTTAGTAACACCAGTAACTTTCAAATCTTTAAGTCCTGGGCAACCAACTAAATCTATTTCATTTAAGTTTGGAGTTAATGATAAATCTATTGATTCAAGTGATTTACAGTCATCTATGACCATAGAAGATAGATTTGTTGCAGGTAAACTTAGTGATGTTAATTTATCACATCTACTTAATTTAACTGATGCAAGTTCAGGACAGTTACCTAATTCCAATGCAGGTAAATGTTGTTGACCAGCCATTTCCAAACTTCTTAATTTAGTATTAGAAAGATTACAGTATTTTAACGCACCACCATTACCGAATACAACTGATGATAATTGTGTACTAGATGCATCTAGATATTTTAGATGTTGAGAACCTGCTACAGATAACACAGGGTTACCACCTTTAGATGTATCACCTAAATATTGACAATCTTTACACACTAATTTTTGTAATAATCTATTGTTTGCTAATTGTAATGAACGTAAGTTTGGTGAACCAGAACAGTCTAGTTCAACTAATTTTTCACAGTCTGATATAAGTATTGTTGAAGGTTCAACATCCTTTATACCATCAATATACATTAGATTATCAACACCATATATTTTAATTTCATTATCTCTGTTAGTTTTTATTCTTCCTGTGAATTCAGTGAATCCGTTTGGAGTAACTAAACGTTTTTCGAAGTTACCTTGTTCACCTGAGAATTCAACTTTAACGTATAGTGGAGAATAACTTCTCAATCTTAAGTGAATTAAATCTTCTTTATTGGCACGTACAGTTGCTTGTTTTACTGTATAATTACCAAATTCAAATAATGAATCCATGTATATAAATCTTTCAACTAGCCATTTTCTCATGAATCCTTCCATTGAACCGTTAAGCATATGAATATATTCATCACCATATGGTAGATATTTTTGTATAGCATCACGGTTACATTGTAATTGTGATATTTTATTAACACCATTAGTTATTAATGAATCTATTGCTTTTTCTGGAGTGAATAGTCCTCTTCTTAATTTGAAATACATTTCTTTTATTTCATCTGCAAAGCATCTTTGGAATTTATTCCATAATACTGATTGAGATGTATTGTAATCACCAGTAACTGTAGTATCTTGTGCACCACCATTATAATCAACTGCTTCAGGGTGACGTATACTTCTATCTTTTATAAAGTCAACATCTGAACCGAATCTTACAAGACCTGTATTATCAACACCTAAGACTGTATCTAGGTCGTAGAATTGAGGATACCATACTTTACCATCCCAAGTTGTAAGCATCATATTTTTACCAAAGTTGTCGACCATACCGAATACGAATACTGATAAGAAGTATTTGCATACATATTCGAAATTAAAATGTTGATTAAATTCAGCTTTGAATGTTGCATCGTCAGATTTAGCAACCCATGTTACTAAGTTTTGTAATTCTGGATGGCATCCAGCTTTTAATATTTCAACACCATTAAGTTCATCCAAAACATTATCTTCATCTGGATGATATCTTATTTCAAATTCTGTTGATATTGCACTCCAATCATCAGTCTTAAATGCACCAGCACCTACGTCTGAGTTGGCTGATACTTCATAAGACATAACATGTGAGTTTTCAACTAATAAATCACCCACTTTAGTTCCTTTAGGGGCTATTTTTAATTTATCCATTGAATCATTTAAGTCTTCAGATAATGCTAATGAATTTATTTTTACATGTTTCTTTTTATTATACTCTGCATAGTCTGGAGAAACAACTTCTCTTACAACCTTGAGAGTTTTTAACCAATCATTTAATTCTAAAGTTCCACCACCAGCTTTATATGCTTCATATTCACCATTTGAGTTACACCATTCTTCAGCAGGTACAAATTGTTCGTATCCTAAAGTTACTGCATTTTTGTCTAAGTTGAAGTTGTAAATACCTTCTAGACGACCATTAATGTATAGTAACATAGGGAAACCATCAATTTGATTTCTTACTTTTGGTTGCATTTGTTGTGATGGATTTAGTTCCTCATATAAATCACTATAATATCTACATAAACCAGTATTATGAATATGAGTTGAATCCATATAATCGGCTTTTAAAGTAAATACAGTTTCTGGGAACCAATTATCTTTTATTTTACGATATTCTTTAGTTTTAATATTATTTTCATCAAATAATCTTATTTTGTAGTTTTTAACTGCGTATGCAAGTGTAGATGTACCTTGCCATTGTACTAAACAGTTTAATTTATCAAATGATTTAGATGGGTCTTTAGGATCCAAGTATCTTATTCTCATTTGAATTTTATTTTTCTTAGATATACCTGTCATATCTCCATAGAAATACATAGTAGGCATACCATCTGGGTCATAGTTTAAGTTTCTTAATTCCATTTGTGCATCAGGGTCATGTTCATCTGCGATGAAGTTATTAACTATTTCATCTGCACTTAATGTTCTATTATACATTCTTATAGTTTGTATTTCACAAGAAGATGAGTTTAATATGTCATCATCTGATTTTCTTACTAAACCAGCTGCAGCCGCAGTAGTTATAACAGAACCATCTGCTTTTTTATATGATATTTTCATACCAGAAGCAGTAGCAGGCATATCTATTGTATATTTAGTTGCGTTTATGTTTCTTATTGAACTTATATATCTTTCGGCATTATAAAAATGTATAGAATCTATAAGTGTTGTTGAATAAGATGTTTCTAAAGTGAATGAACCACTACCATTGATTAAATCATTTGTAGTGACAGTATTTATATCAGTTTCATCGAGTTCACCTACTGAATTTATAGAACCTATTGAAACGTGAGTACTATTTATATATTTAGTAGTGAATGAGTCATCTGTCATACCACCTAGGAATATAGTTTTAGCCATATCGAATGATTCATTTGATGCTATCCAAGATATTTTAGTCAATATACCATTTGCATATATTGCCATCAATCCAGTTTTTCTATCTATTACAAATGATATTGTATTAAATCTATTTTCAGGAGTATATACTGATATTTCTTTTAATGCAGAATGGAAAACTGCCTGTCTAGTATCTATATAAGCTCCAGTGAAAGGTGTTTTTTGTAATGCACAGTCCATAACTCTGGCATCTAAGTTACCTATATTTTCAATTTTATATTTAATTTCTAGTGTCAATCCGTTTTTGATTATACCTTCAAATGGTTTGTAGTTTATTTCAGCATAAGCATCACCATTGAATTTTAATGTTTCACCTTGCCAACCATTTCCAGTGAAGTTGAAGTTGTGTAATCTACATTGGACATTATTAGCACTTCTATCTTTCCAGATATCGTTAGTTTTACTTGAGTTATTATTATCACGTCCATCGAAGTTGAAAACTAATCCATCGGGTATAATTTCCAATGGTGTGAAGTTGAATGAAACAACTTCTAAAGGAATTTGTAATGTGTTAGATTCGATTAATCCATCTAATGTAGTGGCTTTAATTGCTAATGTATGTTTACCTAATGTTAATTCCCCAACACTCCAGAAGTTTGTACCGATATTTGCTTCAGCTTGCATTACTTCTGCACCATCTATATAGAAGAAAACATTAAATTTTTTCATATCTTTCATAGATATACGATAGTCTATTACAGGAACTTTACCAACTGTTATCTCAGTGTCTTTAAATGTAGTTGATACATATAAAGAAGTTGTATCTGTAACTACAAGTGAGAAAGATAATACATTAGATTTTAATTTGGTACTATACGCTTTGATTGTAGCTGTATGAACTCCTTTTTCTAAAGCTCCTATTTCCCAAGTGTGTGCACCCATTGAAATATTTTCAATTGTTTGAGTCGTACCATCCAATGTCAATTCACATTTATAAGTTTGGTCTGGGTCTATTGTTGTTATATTATAGTCGATTACAACATTATTATCTAATTCAAGGTCTCCACTATCATCAAAAGTTGATGTTATTTCAAGACCACCAGATATGATTTTGAATGTTAATTGGTTAGAGAATGCTCCTGCAACGTCGACTACAGAAATTTTGATCGTATGTTCACCTTTTGCTAAAGGTCCGACATTAAATTTATTATCACCTTGACGTATTGATTCTGTAGTTTCTTCAGAATCTACCATATAATGTACAGTACCTTTACCTATATTAGGAGAAGTGAAGAAATATGTTATTTCGTATACTTCATCTACTGAACCTAAAGTTGTTTCTGGGAAATCTGAAGTTAATGTTGGAAGTAATGTACCTCCACCTCCACCACCTGTAGCAGGTAATGTTAATTTAACTTTAGTTTCATCTCCACTTAATAATTCAAGATAGTATTCAGATTCAGTATCATTAGAAGTTATAGCAGCACCGTCAAATTTGCCATCTAAGTTACCTAGATTTACGGTATGTTTTACTTCACCACCTACACTGAATTTTAATATCTTATTACCATCTTTATCATTTTCAGCTTTGATTCCATCAAATGCATCTGCACTCCCTAATGGGACTTCAATTATAGTTTCTTCATTAGAGGTAAAAATAAGAGTTTGTTTATTATTAACATTCTTTATTTTAACATTATCTATTTTTGAATTTATTTTATTCAATAATTCTGTAAAGTTTATTGAACCATCTGGAGAAGCCATTATACAAGCCCATTTAGTGGAATTTGCTTCAATTGAATAGTAGAAATTATTATCTGCATCAACACACATTTGTCCTTTATATGCAGAAACTAATTTACCATTAGGATTTGATAAGGTATTTAATATGTCATCGCGATTTATATAAATCTTTCTATTATTCATTTATATCTTATCTCCTTTCTTATTTGATTTAGTATTTTACTACTATGTTATTGCAGTAAAATACCTCCGTCTTGGATTACTTTTATGTGTAATTTATCACCAGCTAAGAATTTTGTGTTATTAAATTTTATCTTATTTTCAATTATAGTATATCTATCTTTTGGGATAAATCCAAGTCTAGAATGTAATACTTGAAGTTTATCTGTTTTTTCTGAATAATGTTCATAATCAAAAGGATAAGTTGATAGATTTGCAGTACAAGATATTTCTAAATCTGCTGCAATACAAATTGAAAATTCATTATTTCTTACCAGAGGCATGAAAATATTCAGATGTATAACATCGTCCTTATCGCATTTATTTTTCAATACAATTGTTACTCCCTTACCTTCAACAAAAATGACATCATATAATGACTTATCTAGTATTAAATTATTTTTAAATACTCGATAAGTGTGTTCTTTTTGGTTGATATCTTTAAAAGGGAAAAAGAATTCATACTGATTTTGAATAGCAATAATACGGTCATTATATTGCATTAAATTTTGAGGATAATTAAAATTCACACTCATGATTAAACCTCCTTTTCATATTATTATAAAGATGTTTTTAAATAAAAATCAAGAGTATGGAATGAACCATACTCTTGATTTGGCATTAGATGGAGAGATATGCCTCCATATCTCTCCATTATAATTTATCCCGTCCATCAATAAAATTTAAGAGGTTGACAAATGAAATTTTCATCCATTTATAAATTTGTTGTGATAATAGAATCACATATTTTTGATATAATCATGAATTTCATGCATACATTTTTCTAGTATTAATGAGTCTATTGTAAATGATACATAATCGTACATTGTGTCTTCGGTATAATGCCATGAATGTACTACTGACACACCAGTTAGGCTCATTTGGTCAAGTCTATCTCTTATTTCTTTTTGATATATTTCTCTATATGATGTATCCCCTGATAATACTTGATTGTCGTTTAATTCATGTGATTCTGAAGCTATAAGCAACATTGCATCTAATGCTCTAAAATTATTTACCTCTATTATTGTTTTATCATCTTTATTATCTTTATTTACCATTGATATGCCAGTATAAGTAAAAACAATATGTGTTATATCGAATATATAATCTTCTAATGTTGGGTCATCTTTTCTACCTACTGATATGGCTTCAATTATATCTGTCACATTATGGAAAAATGTTTTTATATTTCCATAAGATGGTTTAAATTGTAATTTCATAATATTGCTCCTTTCATACTGAGAAATTAATAACAAGTTATTTCAATTATATTTTTTAATGAAACATTTTATTAATAAATACGATGAAGGAGGTTATATTATGAGTTGTCCGTTAAAAAGGGATGAAGTTTTAAATATACCTAAATATGAATTTGAAGGGAAATCATATGTATTAGCAAAAGCTATGCGAAATGAAATAACAGTATATAGAAAAGACTATATAATGGAACCTGTTATGATTGATAGAGTTATGTATGTTGAATGTGGGTTAGGTGACCATATAGTTATGAACTATAAATACAATGGTGTTCCTTGTAGTAAAAGATATAAAATAATTGGTAAAGATACTACGGATTTATTCTTTGTATGTAATTCAGACCCAACTGATGATGAAGCTATATATTTAGATTTAATGGAAATATATGAAAAAGTTCAAAAGGGTGAAATGGATACAGAAAATGCTCATCTTAAAGCAGATGAAGCTATAGTTAAGCTACTTTACCAAAAAAAATTAAATCTGATAGCAGATTTATACTTAGCAATACCTCGTTGGTATGCATAAAAAATAAAGAGTATACATTCCGTATACTCTTTATTTTATTTAATCAACTACTGGCTGTGTAAGTAGATATACTGATTCTAACTTAGCTCTACTTGTTTTACCAGTTAATAATTGTATTCTTAAATCTATATATAGTTCGAGATATTTATCTCCTTTTACTGCATCTGATTGTTTTAATTCTTGTAATGCTGAAACTGCTTTGCCCAGACCCATTTGCTGAGCTGCATATGCATCAGCATCATTTTCAACGAATAAATCTATGCCAAGTTTTTCAGGCGGATATTCTTTCCCCGTTTCTTTATCTATATGATATTTAAAATGCCCTAATTCGTGTAAGTTAGTGAATTGATTCAAGTTATCTGATAATTTTTTCATTTTACTTTCTTTTACTATCACAGGAACGTACAAATTATTGCGTTTTCCTACGAATAAAGAAGCATATCTATTGCCATTTCCTATAATAAATTTATCATGATATATTATATAACAATCCTTATCTAAAGTTGATGTATCCAATTTATCTTGTATTTGTTTTGCGTATTCTTCTAACATTGTTGAATGATAACCCCATCTGAATAAATTCACCATATTTTTTATTTTTCTAAACATTCAAACCCCTCCTAAATTTGCTTTGATTACTTGAGTGTTAGAAAAAATATAAAAAAATAATACCACTCATAATGAGTGATATTATAAAATTTAAATGTAATTAGAATGTGCAACTTGTTTGCACCATTCAATCTGTTTCTGTCTTTCCATTCTTTCTTTGAATTCTTTTTTTGCTTCTTTATTATGAAGTTTGTTACAAATTCCTTGCATTGCTTTTATAGCTTTTTCATAACCCATGTATTTAAAGGCATATGAGTCCGCAGCTATTTCTGAGTATATACTTCTACTGAATCCTTCATCAGTAGAAGCATAATGCCCTAATTCATGAAGGATGCAGAATCTGCGTTCTTCATAAGATAATGCGTTATAGAATTTTCTATTGAAGATTATATGAATTTCATTGTCGATGTCTAAAGCTCCACATGTATCACATTGTAACATTGTAGGAACTAAAGTTCCTACATGTACTTTCAATTCATTATTTATGTTTACTCCTTCATTTTGAAGCATTAATTTTATTATTGTATTTTTCATAATTATTTTACCACCTTTCTATTTTTGTTTAATATTACTAAATCTCTGAATTCATTATATAAAGATTCAGCCATTATAGCATCAATTGTATATTCATTATTTTTACATCTTATATAAAGGAATTCATCCATTATTATAAAATATAGATTTTTACTGAACATACACACGTCAAGATAATACACATCTCTTCCTTTTTGTAATTCTTCTTGTTGCATATCACTCATTAATGAATAAATGTTGCTGTCACAAACGGCTTCATTTGTTAGATTTTTACAGCTCATTATTTTTGCTGATTCAATATGCTTTTCCATTATTCCTAATATTTGTCTTGGCATTAATTTTTCTTTCATTTTTATTCCCCCCGGTTTTATTATAAAATATTTTTTGGAACATATAAACTACTTTAATATTTAAATATTATTTCGTTTATTCGTGATTATTATATATAACCATAATTTTGTGAATAACGGGTTAACCGTTATTCACATACATATGTTATTAGAAGATATAATCTTCTTTTTTATTTTCTAATTGAATTCTCATTTTCTTTAGTGTCTTTTTCTCCAATTGACGTACTCTCTCACGAGATACACCTAACTGGTCTCCTATCTCTTGTAGTGTATATGTGCGTTTATATGGTGGTAATCCATATCGCATCAATATGATATTTTTGTCTCTATCTGTTTTTATTACGTTATTAAGTATTTGAATCAATTTTTCATGTCTGTCATCTTTAGTGACTTCATCTTCAACTGATTCTTGGTCATCATATGTTAATATATCTAAAACTTCTGCCTCACTATCTAATTCAGGTACTGTCACGTTTAATGACTTTGGTTTTTCCATAGATAATTTATATAAAGTTTCTGCAACTTTATTGGACACCCCAAGTTCTTCTTCTAATACTTGTGGTGTGTATTCTATACCTTGATTGGCACATTTAAAACGTATTGCTATTGCACGTTTTAAATTTGCTGCCAATCCGGTAGGTAAATAACATTCCCAAGCATGCGTAGTTGTGAATCTATGCATGTATCTACAAATCCAATGGCCGGCATATGTTAAGAATTTAAAACCTGCATCTGGGTCAAATGTCTCTAATGCTCTCTCAAATCCAATATATCCCTCATTAAAAACATCTGTTATATTGTAAACGGGAGTCTTTAATGAAGTTGCATAATGATGAGCCATACGTAATACATATCTTGCGTATTGCCCAAATATTTTTTCTTTTAATTTGGGGTCATGGTCACCAGATTTATATTGTCTTATCCAGTCATTTACAGTATCGTTGTCTACGCTTTTTAAACCCCATATATAATTGTGCATTATTTGCTCACTATCTAATTCGTACATTTTTTCATTCATTTTACATTCCCCCATTCTTTTTATTTTCTAATTGCAATCTGCCACGCATTATTTGTATACTTTTCTTCTGCTCTCTATTTATTAATTGTCGTGAATAGCCAAGTACTGCGGCTATTTGTCTAAATGTCATAGGTTCAGTATCAAATAATCCATAATATTTTATGATTATATCTTTTTGTCTTTTGCTTAAAGGTCTCAATAGATAATCCATATAATCTTTATTTGCTAAATCATCAACAAAATCTATTGTTGATGATGGTGTTACATATTCATTTGCTGTTGTTCTATCACTATTGTCTCTAGAATTAACAGCATAATTTGCATCTAGAAATACTGAGCGTAGCCCTGAAGCCACATTCAATATAGCTGATGATGTTGCATAATTTCTGCCATATTCATTCTGTATATCTTCAATTGTTAGTACTTCTCCTTGTTTCATTCGTGATGCAACTTTTTCTACGACTGGTATATTGTGAACTGAAATTGTCATGTCATACTTATTGACATTAACAAATCTATCGATATACCATTTTATAAAATAGTATGAATAAGTTGAAAATTTATTTTCAGCCTTATCTGGATCATACAAATTTATAGCTCGCAATAATCCAAGTGTACCTTCTTGGATTAAGTCATATACATCAAAATGTCTAATATCATTTTTAAAATTAGACGCATATTTATTTGCTTCCTTTACAACCATTTTAAAGGTTGCGGCTACAACTTTGTCCAGAGATTCTTGATTACCTGTTGCTTGGTAATCTATTATTAGATTTTTTATCTCATCTTGACTAAGTTGTTCTCTTGAGTTAATATCTTCAAGATATTTTTGAATCTCATTATAATTACTTACATTCATAATATTATCCCCTTTCTTTTATTTATTCACTTTAATAATATATAATTAAAAAAAAGAGACAGTAGAGGTTAATCTACTGTCTAAAAGATATAAATATATTGAGGTTAAAGTGGGGATTCTGTCCACTAATTTTTTGTTACATATGTAATTAAAAAATATATTAGATAGAAATACTCTATCTAATATATTTAAATAAGATTTATTTTTATATCGTATATTATATCTTTTATCACGTAAATTTGTGTTAATAACAACCCAAAGCTAAGAGACCCATTGGACTACTCAAAGCTTACGAGGTAGGATACTAAATATCAATACCTGGGATACTTCTACACAATTGTTCATCTGACGGATCATCGCCTCTTGGGTGGAGACTGGTTACCAGACGTCAAAAGGTTCCCACATTTTTGAAAATTCTGTCAACTACCCAGAATACAATCATGTAGAAACACTAGAGTAGATGCATCTAAAATACCTCTAATGCTGATATATTTTTCCGACGGGGAAACTGAATCTCTTTTAGTACCGTTTTCGAGAATCTTATGTCTGTCCGCTTGCTTTAACACTCTACTAGTATTAAAAAGTTGTTTGACAGATAAAAAAGAATAACACTGAGCGGTCAGTGTTATTCTTTATCACAAGGTTTCACAAGTTAAATTAATACAAATTATAATCTATTAATCATATGTTATATGATTTATATTCTATCATTTTTCTTTCTTTATTAAAATGCTTATTAGTTAATGATACTTCCGCTCTAATATCATTAAGTAGTTTTTCTATATCTAAGCATATGCTAGTATTTATTTCTCTTCCTTTTATTTTTCCGCCAGAAACGATTATTTCATAAAGATTTGATCGTTTCCCTTTTTTAATCTCCACAATATCCCCAGTATACAAGTGTATTGGAAAGTCTTCATTGTACTGACATTTCAAATACTTAGTATTCATTACACATTCTTTTAGCACCACATCACTCGTACTCATAAAAGTTAATATGACTTCATCACCACTTTTATTTTTGTATTTGACATAATAACATTTATTAATCATGTCAATGCATTGCACAGGTGATACTATATAATCACCTTCTTTATTTACATATAGTAGTTTCACATCTGAAGAAAAGATCATTTAATCACCTCCATTATTATTTAGATAATTTGCAACATCGATTAATGATCTAAAATATTTACCTCCATTACGTTCTACCATTTTTCCAACTTGGTCTAAACTTTTTATTTGCCCGTAATCAAAAGTTTTTCTTAAAACCCCATATTCATTGATTGCATCAACAAAATCTGTGTTTACGAAACAGAATATTGTTTTATTTGGTCTTTTGTTGCTATCATCTATCACTTCTGCAATAGAGTAAACACCAGTCATTAATGGTGTTATAACATATAAGCAGAAGTCACACTCTTTTCTTTGACGTCGTTCTTCTGCCATACAATCTTCAGTCCAGTCTTCTACAACTGGATTGAAATAATCAATTTCTAATAATGGGATTAAAGTATTTCTCCATTGACTCTCATTGCACGTACCTCACCCACCTAAGAAAACTTTTTTCTTAGACATAGTACATCCCCCCTTAATATAATATATTAACTGTTTAATAGTTCATTTAATATACTTTTTCGATTGGAATTTTCATATATAGTATTAAATGCTTTTAAATAATGATACATCCTTGGGATATAATCATTTTCATCACATGTATCTAACTCTTTATACACTCCAATGATTTCAAATTCATCTTCATTTCTAGTATTTTCACATTTTAATATTAATTTATTGTCGTCATCTAATTGTCTCAATAGGGTAAGAGTAAATTTACCAATATCTATTGAATATGCGTCTGTTCTTACACTATATCGTTTATCTAAATCAAAAGTCATGCCACGTTTATGGAAACAATATAAGTCACCATTATTGAACAATGTTATTATTCTATCAAATAACACTTCAATCATAAAATTAGCATTTTTGTCTGAAGTAGTTACGGCATCTTTTATTTGTTCGTCTATTTCTTTTTTGAAGTTAGAACGTTTTATGACTATTTTATTATTCATACATACTACCTCCTCGGAACATATAAAATATACGGTTAAATTTAGTATATTAAAGGTGATTATCAAAAATCACCTTTAATATTTATTTTTAAAGGTTATCAGTTGAACCTAATTTTCCAGTACCTCTTTTAGAAGGTATTTGTTGTAGTTCTTCTATTGATAATACATTTGATTTAACACGTGGGTTTCTTACCACTATTAATTGACATATTCCCTTTTTATAAGGATAATACATTGCTTCTTTTTCCATAGCAAGATTTGGATTACTAGGGTGTTGTTCAACTATTTTGCCCATTACAGGTTGTGTAATAGAGTCTTTAGTTATCACTAAATAATGGGGATTGTCATTAGTTATAGCTATGAATATTTCACCTCTATATCCTGAGTCTATCACTCCTGCTCCACATCTCATTCCTAATTTACCTGTAGAACCTTTTTCTTTAGCTATTAATCCCCAATTTGCATCTACTGCTGTATATAAACCTGTAGGAACTAATTTAGTTTCAAATGGTTTAAATACCATTTCATCTTCATCGAAATGTGCTTTTACATCAAAGCCTAAATCTTCTTCAGATTTAGTAGGTACTTCTACACCTTCTTTAGTTGCCCAATTTACTTCAACTTCATAATCAAGAACAGTATCAACTATTTCTGTTGCGTGTTTCTTCATCAGTTCTGTAATTGCTGTGCAATCATATAAATCAGCATTGTGTTGATTTTCAGTTGCTAACACTCCATTTTCAACAAGAGTATTTACAGTAGTAATATTTGCTTCTTCGCCAGTTAATTTAGTAGTTATTGGTAATTCACCTTCTCTTGCCAGTTTATAACATTTTTCAGTTTTTTGATTCTTAGAATCAATCCAATCCAATGCCTTTTCTACTGATTCATTTACTTCTATTTTGTCATATACTCTTTTATTTCTATTCACTTCTGGTTTTTCGCAAGTACAATATTCTGCATCTTCTGGTAAAGTTAACCCAAATAATTTTAATACTTCTAATTGTGAGTCACTTAAATGGAATAATATATATTTTCCACATTCTTTACATTTACCTTCAGTATATAGTTTATTTTTTATATAATCTACATTTTCTAATATATCGTCTAAAGCTACACATATGTCATCTTCTAAATCATCCGCATCACCAAAACTAGAAAAACCTGCTACAACTGCTGTTTCTTCTGTTTCTTCGTGATTTGAACAGCATTTGCATTTAGATTCTTTTTCTTGACAGCATCCACCACAGCAATCATCATCACAAGAACCTCCACAACCACAGTCACATTCTTCTGATTCATTTGTATTAATTATGCATGGATCTTCACTTTTGCAAGCTTCTGATAATTTTTTATAATCTTTTTCAGTTGCAAATTCTATATCTGGCTCAGGCATATCGTCTATTTTAGTTTCCATTTTAGTTTCATTCATATTTTTAAGTGATTTTGCAAAGTCTTCAACTTTTCTTTTATTTTTCATTTCATCAACTCCCTTATTTTGTTTTTCTTCACTATATTTGAATAAATTAAATATCATTTTTGGTAAGTTCATAAACGTTGCTTCTCCTCCCTTAAAACTATTGATCTTAATTGTTACACTATCCCCTGTATCTATTATTGCTAATAATACAGATGGTAATTTAAATTTTGAGTCGTCAGTAAAATACTGTCTATCATTTCTAATATTCGTTAACCAAATAGGTTCATTAAAAATTTCTGGGTCTTTTATATATCTTTTAACGCATTCTAATTCAGATATTTGATTTTTTAATTTTGTTGCCTCCACTTTTGAATCTATAACATTGTTTTTATCATCCAATAGTATCCTTGGTGCATCATTAAAGAATTTAACGTCATCATTACACATTTCTATAATGCCATCTAAGACATCAACTAGCATTTGAACTCTATCCATTGTTAATGATAGGCATATTATATTTTCGTTATTGTAATCTAACACTTTCTCAACCTCCATAGTTTATTTTTTACTCTAACGTTAATCGTGAAATAAAAAATAATAAGAAGAGATTACTCTCTTCTTATTATTACCCTACAAACACACCATATAATTTTGGGCCATCCTTTTCAATTATATTTTCAAACATATATTGATTATTCATAAATGCACCATGTTCTGCAGAGCATATATTCATCATAAAATATGGGAATAATTCTAATCCCAACAAAGTTCCTTCACCGTACATTTGCATATAAGTTGATAAGAAATTTCTAACATTTAATCCATGTATGTCACATACTCTTGATACTTCTTCCATAAATACAGAAATGTCTTTATAAGCATTAATTTCGAATTCATCATCTGCTTCAGCTATGACCATAGATGATAATGTTTTACAATTTTTCTTTGCTGTATTATTAATTATCTCCATAGCGTCAATATTTTTAGCTAATACATTAATCATAAAGAATTTTGCAGAAAAATACATCACTAATTCAGATTTCTTTTTATCCATTCCTATATTAAATTTTTTATTTATCGCACTATATACCATATTTGCATACATAATAGAACCATGTGTAAGTAAATTAGATGCAGAAGCATATCTAAGATTATTAGTATTATATTTTAATGCAATATATGCAGACTCCATTAATGTATATAATTTTTTAGGGTCTATGCTCATATCTCCGCTCTTCTCTAATTTATATGAATACGTAGATAAAGATATAACTGCAACTACTCCACCAGATGATTTTATTAATATGAAGGGCATTGCAGTTGGTAATTTAATTTTTTTACTATATTTTAATCTTATTTTACCTTCTTTATATGCTTGTAACACTTCTCGTTTTAATGGTTCATTGTATCTTTTATTTATAATCATTAATTGTTCTTCTATACTTGAAGGCTCAACATCTTCAGCTCTAAGTAATTCTTTAACAGTATTATTTATAGCATTATTTTTATTAAGCATATTGAAGATATAACTTTGATTTGTTGATTTTAATCCCATTATTTCACCACCTTATATATTATTACATTCTATTTATACATCTGTTCTTTAGACTGATAAAATTAATTTTTAATACAATTATAACAGAATGGTAATTATTAAATTTGGGAGGTAATAAGTATGGCTGAAGGGGGCAATCAATCTATTAATGTTGTTAAGTCAGATTCTAAATACACGAAAGAAGCTGAGTATATAAACTCAGTGGATATATTAATAGAAAAATTAGAAATGGCTATGAATAATGACATGGAATTAAAACCATATAAATTAAAAGAATTAATAAATGATGTAAAGACTAAGAAGAAAATAATGTTTGACAAATAAAAAATTTTGTATGAACCGTAATCTTTATTGATTACGGTTCTATAATAAAGGAGGCAAGATATGAAATATTCAAATCATGCACAATATATAAATGAAAAATATATAGAAGTTCCTAGTGTAACTACTATATTAAAATTATTAAATAAGCCATCATTATGTAAATGGGCAAATTATTTAGGATTCAAAAGAGAAAATGTTGATAAAATATTAGAAGATAGTGCCAATAAAGGCACTGAAGTACATTTTATGTTAAATGCTGTATTATTTAGAAAACAGTATTTGTATATAAAACAGGAAGGAGTTTCAGATGACTATTTATATATAGTATTAGGTAATTTCTTTGAATGGTTATCTGGACATAAATTAAAGCCTTTTTTCGGAGAAACTCCAGTCACTTGTGATAAGTTCGGTGGAACTGTTGACTTATATTGTGAATTAGATGGAAAGATGACGGTATTGGATTTTAAAACCAGTAAAAATTTCTATTCTTCTATGTTCCTACAACTGGCAGCATATACATATATGCTAGAATTAAAAGACTTTGAAGTTGAGCAAGTATGTATATTATTAGTGAATGATAAGATGTGCAAACATAGAATAATTAGAAGAGAAGAATTAGATTTATATATTGACACATTCTTACAGTTATCCGATTTATTCTATAATGTATATGAACTAAATAAAGATTGGGGAGATTTATTAAAGAAATAGGAGGTAATGCTATGAAATTATTTTTTGATACTGAATTCACAGGATTGCATCAAAATACTACATTAATAAGCATAGGAATAGTTGCTTTAGATGGTAGATATTTTTATGCAGAATTCAATGATTATAACAAAGCTCAAGTCAATGATTGGATTCAAGAAAATGTGATAGAAAATTTAATGTTTAATGATAAAGAAACACATTGTAATGAGGAATCACTTGTTCCATATAATAAAGTGAATGATGATGATTACCCATCAATATGGATTCGTATGAAAAATGACACTGCTAATATTGTAAATAAATTAAAGGAATGGCTTCAGCAATTTGATGATGAAATTCAGATGTGGAGTGATTGCTTATCATATGATTGGGTGTTGTTCAATCAATTATTCGGTGGTGCACAAAATATCCCATCTAATATAAATTATATACCGATGGACATATGTACATCATTTTATGATAAAGGAATTGACCCTGATATTTCTAGAGAAGAATTTATTGATAATACAGTAAAAGGTGAGAAGCATAATAGTTTATATGATGCTATGGTTATACGCGAATGCTATTTAAAACTATATCATAACGAAGCATAATTTTATAAACGTATTGGGTTCCCAATACGTTTATTTTTTCTATGTACCTGTGATCTACAAAATTTCAGTTCCATATTATAATGGTGAGTAATAAAAATAATTTATAATTTTAAGGAGGTTTCAATTATGAAACAAACAACAAACACAAGTTTTAAAAAATTTAGTCCTAAGAAAGTACAATACATCTTCAGTTACCATCTATATAAAGCACATCCAGAAGCTCATGTTACTGGTTCTGAAAAAATGTCAGAAGAATTAGCAAAACAACTAGACGGTATGAGTGTAAAATTAGCTGTTGGGTTTGCTCCATCAGCTTTCATAAAAGGAGTGATGGTGCCACCACAATGGTGCTATCCTGCTAAGTATACTGAAAGCAGAAGATATGAAGAATTCCTTAGACGTCAAAGATGGTCTAGACAAGAATCAACATCAGGAAGAAGAGTCATAAGCATGTAACATAAAATAAAATATGCGTTAGATTAATTTCTAACGCATTTTATTTTTTTATATTTTTAATGAAACGTATAAATATATAATGGAAATATTGGAGGCAATAATATGAAATATAAAGGAGCGTTAATTGCAGATATACATTTTGGAGCTTTACCTATAGATGAACTATATGACGAGCTCCAAATATTTTTAAACTATATAGATGAAAAACCAATTGATTTTATTATAATTTTAGGTGATTGGTTTGATAGAAAATTGAATATGAATAGTAGGGATGCGAAGTTCTCTACAATAGCATTTGAAAGAATATGTCAAATAGCGATGAATAATAACATTAAAGTTAGAATGATTCAAGGTACTGAATCTCATGACAATAATCAATTAGAAATCCTTGAAATTCTAGCTAAGAATAAGCAAATAGATTTTAAAGTATTTTATGAAGTTGGAGAAGAAGAATTATTTCCTAATTTCAATGTATTATATATACCAGAAGAATATATAACATCTTTTGATGAAAAGTATGGTGAATATGTAAATAAAACATATGATATGATATTTGGTCATGGTGTTATACAAGAAGTTAAGTTTGCAGCTTATCTACAGCAGACTGAAAAGACAATGAAAAAAGCACCAATATTCAAAAGTAATATGTTGACTAATATGTGTTTAGGTCCTATATTTTTTGGTCATGTTCACACAAGAGATGTGTTTCATGATAGAGTATATTATGTCGGAAGTTATTCCAGATGGATATTTGGTGAGGAAGAAGATAAAGGTTTTTATATGGTTAAATATGATACAGACAATAAAGAGTATGATACTAAATTTATAATAAATGATAAAGCTAAAAGATATGATACAATAGAAATATATGATAAAGATACAGGTTTTTATAAATTAGATAAAGAAAATCAAATTAAATATATAATGGAGTTATTAAATAATTTTGATTATGATTTTATTCGATTACAATTTTATATTCCTGATGATTATTCGGATTATAATTTTTTAATTAGTATTCTAACAGAAGCATTTAGTAAATATAAAAATGTGAAACTTGATTTCAAAGTGAACAGTAAAATTAAATCAAGAAAACAAGTTGAAGAAAAAATAAATATATTAATGGAAAGATACGGATTTATATTTGATAATAAGATAGATTGTTATAGTAAAATCAGACAATTTATAATAGAAAAATTTAATAAAGACATTTCAATAGATAAGATTAAAGATTATACAAATTAAATATTTGTATAGAGGGAGGTGACGGTATTGTATGGCGATGATTCAGTATAATAAGACATTTAATTTAAAAAATACCGAAGAGAGTAAATATCCGATAAAATTTGATATAACAATGTTGAATGCAATGATAGGATACATTTATAAAGAGACTAATCAGGTGACAAAAAAAGCTTTATTGAACATGAGTAGATTGTTCAATAAAGTTGATGATGATTTATATAGTGCAAATAGTAAGATGTATGCTAGACTTTCATTTATTAGAAAGTCATTGGATGGCATACTTAATGGGGGAATTGTTAATAGAGGATTACTTTTATCATATGCAAAGAAAGTTAACGAAGACCCAGATACAGAAGAAATAATTGAAAATATAGAACGATATACTCGTTTGAATTATGAAGAGATTCAATTTATATCTAAAAGTGTGGAAGATAGACTGAAGTTTATGAATATATACGCATTTAAAGATAAGATATTCGAAACAGTTGAAAAATTGGATAGAGGTGATTATGATACACTTGAAGAAATAAATGAAGAATTGGTTGGTATATGTAAACAAGTAGTATCGAATCATAGGAAATTAAAATTATTAGAGGATACAGATTCATTCTCATTAGATCAAGATACTTTTGAAGATACAGTATGTAAAATAATAAAAAGAATAACTGAGGATAAGTATATACTTAGAACAGGCATTCAATATCAAAATGAAATACTTGGTGGAGGATATCATGGAGGTAGATTATATACTTATATGGCTTTACCTGCGAACTTTAAATCAGGTATATTACTTAAAGCAGCCAGAGATATAAAGAAATATAATGCAGGAGTTAAAGTTAAGTCTGGTAAACAACCGACAATTTTAATGATAACTTGTGAAAATGATATAGATGAAACATTGGAGAGATTATTCTTAATGACTTCATCAAATACTGAATTGAGTAATTATTCAGCAGCTGAAGCAATAAGGTTATTGCGTGAAGTTGGTGAAATGACAATAACAGATGAAAATAATATAAATATTGTCATTAGATATTTCAATAACTTTGCAATATCAACAGGTGATATAATCACGATGATAGACGACTTAGCAGATGAAGGTAAAGAAGTTATTGCATTAATAGTCGATTATCTTAAAAGAATTAGACCAGAAGATTGGTCAAATGAAGAGATAACTCAATTAAAGAATGTTACAAATGAATTGAAAAATATAGCTCATAATTATAAAATACCAGTAATAACTGCGATGCAGTTAAATAGAGAAGCTGCTAAGGCAATAGACCAAGCAGCATTGAGTGGTAAAACAGATTTAATTCGACAAGCAGGTCGTTCAAATGTCGGAAGTTCATGGACAATAGTTGAAAATTCTGATTTTGCATGTATAATAAACTTGGAAGAACAGAAAAGTACGGGACAATTGTTCTTATCGTTTAATAGAGTTAAAATCAGATATTATAGAGGTAAACGAACTACATTCTCACATCCATTTAATGTAGAAAATCAAATGATGTTATTAGATGATGTGATGTTAGACAATACATTATCTGTAGATTATATTGGTAGTGATTTCTCTAATAGTGTTGATTTTGACGAATTGCTTAATAAAAAGAAAAAGAAAAGTCAAGAAATTGAATATATTAGTGAAGAAGCGGATGATGGAATATTCGATTTCGGAAAATCAATTAATAAAATAGCATAGATGAAGTGGATATCTTAACCCACTTCATCTATCTTATTATCTACTTCTCTTGAATTTTTAGCTATACTATTAGTCTCAAGCACTATAATTTCATTTAAATATGTTACAATACTAGTTCTAAATAGTCGTAATTTACGTCTATCAAATTCAAGTAGAGAAGTCATATTGTTTATTTTAAGTATTAACGGTGCTAGATCTATATTATCATATAAATCAAGACATAATTTTTTTGGTTGGAATCTGTATTTGATTAACTCGACATCAGATAATTCAATTTCTTGGATAAACTGTTCTAAATCATCTATATACTTATCAATTATTGAATATAAATTAATAATAACAGCTTGACCTGATGAATTTGTAACTGTTTTTAAGTGTAATTTATCTGCAGAATATTGCTCTTGTTTTCCTGCAAATATCAACTCTTTTAATGTAGATGTATTCTTTAAACGATTATATGCCATATTATTCATCCTCCATTTTAGCTATCCAATTTGTTAGATAACCATCATTTATATTATTATCCATAAAGAGAACTATCATTGTAGTTCCTTTTGGTATTTTAGTCCCTGTTTGTACAGTTATTGTACTACCTTCTTGGTCCACAGCTTTACTATATATAGGTTTACCTAAATTATCATATGCAGCATCAAATAATGATACTTTGATAGCATTAGATATTTTAACCGAACCCTCTAAAACTATTTTACACTTGTCATCATTAACAAACATTGATGAACTTGTTTTTTCTTTATTTTCAACACAATATGGCATAAGTTTATGAATTTTCACATATGCACTTGTTGTTCCAGGTAATACTATATCTTTAGCAACTGTACAATACTCAACCATATTAACTTGGAAATTCGTAATTGCAGAGTTAAAATTATTATCCATAATATCATTCCTCCTTTATGAAATGTTTTTTTCAATAATTTTCGATTTCTTATAATACATATTATTAAATTATGAGAGGTGGTGACTAATTAATGGGCATCATATTAACAGATGAACAGGAGGCTTGTGCAAAAAAAGGTGTCAAATGGTTCAAACGAGGATATAAGCAAACATTTGAGATATCTGGACCTGCAGGCACAGGTAAAACCACTATAGTTAAATATATAATAGAGTTATTAGGATTGAATATGTATGAAGTACTATTTGTAGCATATGTTGGCAAAGCCGCTTTACAGTTAACTAGAAGTGGTGTTAATGGCAAGACTATTCATAGTACAATATATGATTTCCAATTAGAAACTAAAAAAATAGATGGTGTACCTGTTATGAAAAATGGTAAAACAGTTAAGGTACCTAAATTCTCATTAAAGAATTCTTTGGGACCACATATTAAACTCATTGTAGTTGATGAGGGTTCTATGGTTAGTGAGAATATAGCTTTAGATTTAGAAAGTTTCGGTATACCAATATTAGTATTAGGTGATTTACAACAATTACCGCCTGTATACGGTGGTCAACATTACTTAAAGAACCCTGATTTCAGATTGACTAAAATAATGAGACAGGCAGAAAATGACCCAATAATATACTTAAGTAAATTAGCATCAATGGGTAAGCCAATAAAATGTGGTAAATATGGAGATAAATGTTTTGTTATTCCTAAATCAGCAGTAACAGATAAAATGCTAACTAATTCATCAATAGTTTTATGTGGTAAAAATAAAACTAGGGGTGATTTAAATAAATATATTCGTGAAGACATATTAGGCATTAGGCGTAATATACCTATGGTGGGTGAAAAGCTAATATGCAGACAGAATAACTGGGCAGAACAATTGCCTGGCATGGAAGATATATTTCTGATAAATGGACTGATAGGTTATGTGCAAGAAGTTTATATTGAGAATTTTACTGGAAGTTCACTGCCAATTGATTTTAGACCAGATTTTGTTGATGACAAATATTTTAAAGAAATATTATTGGATTACAAGCATTTATTTGCACCAGTGGGCACTAGTAATACTAGAAGTTATTATGATAAATTTGAGTTTGCATATGCAATAACTGTACATTTATCACAAGGCTCACAGTACGACAATGTATTTTATTTTAAAGAAAGAATGGGGTTTAGTGACTTCAGTAGAAAATTAGACTATACTGCAATTACTAGAGCTAAACATGGATTGATAATTGCAGTTGATGATGAAGAGGTGATAATGGTATGATTCCAAAAGTATTGGAGAAACAATTTAATAATGTTTCGGTTGGAAGCCGTAAGTCTAAAAAGAAAAAAGAAACGAGAGAGGAAAGACTCTCTCGTATCTCACAAGCGTATGGCTTTAAACACGGAAAAGGAAAAAGAAAAAGAAGAAGTAAAAAAATGGGAGGTTGTAAATAATGTCATATGAACAATTAATGGAAATAATAAATTCACTAGAGGACCCAAGTTGTGTACTGTCAATTATGTTTGGGTCAGGTTACAAATTTATCTATGGTGGAAGTGGAAGAGAAAATTTTGATTTAAATACTAACATAGATAAGGATAAAGGATGTGTAACATCACATATAAAAGACTTAAAAGATAAACCTGTAACAGTATATGGAGCAATAACAGATATAACTCATGTATTTGTAGCAGACGATCCATCACAAGGTGTGATAAATGTTGGTTCTATATTAAGATAGTGTAGAATGTGTAATTTCAATCATATATTATAAAGATGAATAAAAATTAAATATACATTTAACAGTATATTTAATTGATAAAAATTTTAGGAGGTAATAAATATGGCGAAAGATGGAAACAATAAAGTTGACAAAATTATCAATGAAGTAGAAGAGGCTGAAAAAGTCCTTCGTAGAAAGAAACGTGAGTTAGCTACAAGTTGTGGTCATAAGAAAAAAAGTGGTAAATTAAATTTAAAACCTAGTGAAGACGATCCTAGTATGTACGTGTGTAAAAAATGTGGAAAAGAATTCTCATTAGCACGTATAAGTAAAAAAGAAGCAGTAAATGCAGCTGAAATCATAGATAGTATGATTCAGCAAATAAAATGTTTCTCTAGTGAAGAGGACATTGACGATCGTATCCTTAAGGATTTAGGAGCAATGTCTTGCTCATTAGAGACAGTTCTAGATTTATATAATAAATGTCTAAAATCAGTAGGTAAAAAGGACAAAAAGAAAAACAAAGATAAATTTGGAAGTTACGGCTTCCAAGGAATGAGCTTCCTTAAAAAATAAAAAATAAATAAGGTTATAATATATAAAAGGTTATATGATTTTCATATAACCTTTTATTTTTGTTATCATTTTGTATGTCCCACTAACTGGTCTATCAATTTTTATAATTCACATAACAAATAAATGTAATATAAATGGAAAGGAGATTGTTATGAGCAAAAAAGTGAATAAACCAGATGAAAAAATAATAGATGATGTCATCAAATCGTTTGATGACGACAGAGATAAAATAAGAGTCGCACCTTTGATGTACATTTCTAGATTAGGTGTGAGAGGAGCAGTCCATTTATGTAAAGAGATAATAAATAACAATATCGATGAAGCAATAAATCCACATTCAGTTGGGTTTGATATTCATGTAAAGTATTACATGAAGGACAACAGATTTGTATCTAAAGATAATGGGAGAGGGTTTCCATTAAACGCATTAGAAAAAGTTTGTTGTAAGATGCAAGCTGGTTCTAAATTTAATAGAGAAACTGGTGGTGCAACTGCAGGTCAAAATGGTGCAGGATTAACAGCTTGTAATGCATTATCAAAATATTTTAGTATAGAGTCATATAAATTAGGTGAATCAGCTAAAATAGAATTCATTGATGGTGAATTGACTCATAAACCAGAGATTAAAAAGATATCAAATAAGAAGCATGGTTCAATAGTTTCATTTACACCAGACCCAAAATATATGGGTGAGTGTACAATAGATACTAAAGAATTAATAGATTGGTTATCTTTAGTACAGCATATTTTAGATAGTAGAATAACAATTCAGTTTGATATATATGATAATGACGATAAGAAGATTGAATCACATAAGTTTAAAAGAAAGAATGGCGTCGTTGACATAATAAAAGGACTGGAAACTAGTAGTACTAGTAAATGTGTTTCAGGAACTAGTCAAATGGATTTTGAAGAATTGACTAGAACCTTAAATGACAAAGGAAAAGTTAAAGAAGAACTAATGAAGAGACAATTAAATGTAGAATATGCATTTATATTAGACCCTCATTTAGATGGTTATAAATCAATGTCTATATGCAATTATGTATATACAGTTGATGGTGGTCATCATATAGATGCAATAAAGAATGCAATATGTTATTTCTTAGCTGGTGCAACACGTGCATCAATGACAGACAAAGAAAAAGAAAAATATGATATAACATTTGCAGATATAACACAATCACTGTTTGTAGTTGGTTCTTTATTGACAGATATTGACCCTGGATTTACAGGACAAACAAAAGAAAAGGTTGATAAACCAGGATTGGTTAAACCTATTCAGCATTTGGTTAAAGATTCTTTAGAAGAATACTTTAAACAAAATCCACAAGTATTAAAGAAAATGGTTAATATAATCAAGATTAATGCTAAGGGTAGATTAGAAGCAAATAAAGTTAAGAATGCAGTAGTGAAACGAGAATTCAGTTCAATATCAGAATATTCAATTCCAAAATATACACCTGCAAATAATAAAGCAAAAGGTGCATATAGAGAAATATTGTTAATAGAAGGGGATTCTGTTGGTGGTAACGTTGATGCTGCTAGAGATAAATGGTTCCAAGCGTTATTTGCATTTAGAGGATATCCTGAAAAGGTATTCTTATCTAAAGGATATGAATTATTAGCAAATGAAGAACTTAAAAACTTAATCCGTGCATTGAATCTTAGTGGATTAGGTGAAAAAGCGGACCCAAAAGATTGTAGATTTAAGAAAATAATATTAACACCAGACTCAGATGCTGATGGTGGATTTATATTCTCATTACTATGCTCCATGTTTGTAAAGCATATGTATAGATTAGTGGAAGCAGGAATGTTATATAAATCGTGTCCACCATTATATCAAATTCAAGATAAAAAGAATCCATTTATAGTTAATAGGGAACAAATGATAAATGTATTCGAAAGAAGAATAGGTGACAATGTTAAGGTAGTGAATACAAAAACTAAAGTTATTATGGATAAAGCTGACTTCAAAGAATTCTTAATAACTAACAGACAATATTTAGAAGAATTAACACGATTATCTAATCACTTTGCAGTAAATGCATTGTTGATAGAGTTCATATTATTTAATAGAAATGATAAGAACTTTGAAAAGAAACTTATTAAGAAATTCCCTGAAATGACAGTTGATGTTTCAGATATGAAAGACAGCATATTGCTAAGAGGAATCATTGATGGTAAATATCAAATGATTTATATAGATAAAATCTTTAATAAGAAATGTAAAAAGATGATGAAAATAATAGATGCAAATGACCAAAAAGAATATTTAGTATTAGAAAAAGCATCTAAAGGTAAAGAATATCATGAAATTGGAGTTTTGACATTAGGTCAATTCTTCCAAAGAGTTCAAAAATATTATCCAAAGATATCAGCTCGTTTCAAAGGGTTAGGTGAACTTTCAGCAAAGGATTTATGGGAAACTACTATGAATCCAAACAACAGAGTATTGATACAATTGACAATGGAAGACCTAGAAGAAGAAATGAGAAAATTTAATATACTACATGGAAATGCAGATGAAGAACGTAAAGCAATGGTTGCTGCGTTCCAATTAGATAGAGAATTCTTAGATAACTAGGAGGTAATATTATGGAAAATAAATACTATTATTTTGATTTAAAACAATATGAAGAAGGTGAAGTAATAGAAACAATTGAAAATGGTGTTTGGAAATATGGGATGGAATACCTACGTATATATAAAGATTTAGGGTTATGTGTCTTAAATGAGACAAAATTTGGACCTAAAGGTTTTATATATGAGGTTGAACCTTTAGCAACAATATTTGATAGTGAAATTCCACAACAATATTTGTCTTCATCAATAAAAATATTGAAAATGTGTGATAAATTAACTTGGATATAGGAGGGGTAGTATGAAAGTGATAAATAAAGTTAATGAAGTAATTGGTATTGTAGGAGCTTTGATACATTTTGGAGTAGCAGAGATAAGAGGATTGTTTTGTAAACACGAAGAAACAACTACAGTAACTAACTTTTATGGAGATGCAATCAATACATTTGGTTGCAGATCTTGGAGACGTTGTAAAAAATGTGATAAAATAATAAAATCAAATAAACTTGACCCAGAATGTGATAAAGTAAATATTTGGTGGGATTAATCATAATTGAGGAGGTAATTATGAAGAATAAAGGTAAAGAAAAATACACCGATTTTGACAAAAATATAATACGAGATAATATAGGTGATGCATGTACTGAAGCTACAAATGTATATGCAGCTAATAAGAATAGAATGCGTCATATACCTTTATTGAATGATGGTCTATTACCAGGAGAACGTAGAGCAATATATGCCATGATGTTCGATAAGGATTTAAGATATGACAAACCATATAAAAAATTACCATCATCAGTGGGTGCAGCAATAGAATATCATCCACATGGCGATGGAAATATAGTAGATACAATATGTAAATTGGGTCAACAATGGAAGAATATTCAAATATTGACAGATATACCAGGTAATAATGGTAGTGAAAAAGGTGATAGTCATGCAGCTTCAAGATATCTTGAAGCTAAGCTGACTAAGTATGCACATAAGTGTTATTTTGAGGATTTCTATCCAGATATAGTTGATATGAAACCTGCATATAACGGTATAAATATGGAGCCAGAATATTTACCAGCTAAGTATCCACATGTATTATTTAAACCAACGTATGCAATGGGATTTGGTTTAATGTCTTCAATACCAACTTATAACTTCACAGAAGTATGTGAATTTGTAATTAATTTAATTGAAGACCCAAATTATGATAGAATATTATATCCCGACCTACCTACAGGTTGTGATGTAATAGATGATGGACAATTTGATGAGATAAGACGTACAGGTGAAGGTAAATTTAGAATGAAAGCAAAGGTTAATGTTGATGAGGAAAATAATATAATTTCAATATCAGCAATGCCTTTAATGACAAATTTAAATGCAATAATTAAACCAAAAGATGGTAAAGGTAAACAAGATTCTAAAATAATATCTTTAGTAAAGAATGGAGATTTAACAGGATATAAAGATATTCATGATAAATCTACGTTCCAAACTGCAGGAATTGATATATTATTCAAAGAAGGTACAGATTTATATGCAAATTTATCTGTATTATATCAAAAAGGTTTAATCATAAAAACGTTACCGATAATAATAAAATGTGTAACTGATGATTATGAAGTTCATAAAGACCCGGTTCCAATAAGACAATTATTATTAGAATGGTTAGACTTTAGACGTGATACTAAAAGAAGAGAAGTTAATAAAGGTATAGTCAGAAAAGAAGAAAGATTGCATATATTAAAGACATTAATATTCATTCTTCAAGGTAAGAATGGTGAAAAGACATTGGAAATAGTAAAGAAATCAGAAACTAATAAAGAAATTCAAGAGAAGTTAATGAAAGCATTTGGGATAACTTCATTACAAGCATCTTCAATAGCAAGCATGAGAGTAACTGCTTTTAGTAAGAGTGCATATAGAAGTTATAAAGAAGAATACGAAAAGCTTGAAAAGGAAGTTAGAGATTTATTAAAGATTTCTAAATCAGCAAAGAAGATAGACAAGATAATTAAAGCAGAATTAGAAGAAGGCATTAAACTATTTGGTTCTGAAAGGAAATCAAATGTGGTGACTTTCACAGACAAGAAAATTGTTAAGGACACTGACCACTTATTAGTATTCACATATTTTAACAAAGTTAAAAAATTATCTAAAGATGTTGAATCTATTGGTCATTTCGACCAAGGAGATAGACCAATAGAAGTATTAAATATAAATAATAAGAAATCTATCTTAATATTTGACCAAATGGGTAAAGTAAATAAGTTAGATGTTGTTGATATATTATCAACTGATATATCCAATACAGGAACTCAATTATCAGATATGATAGATATATGTGGTAAGATGATTAAAGTAATACCAATGCCAACTAAAGAAGAGCAAGCTAAGTTAAATATGGATAATATATTTATAATAATGCTAACTAAAAACGGTTTGATTAAGAAAACTGGATTTAAGAATTTTATAAATATAAAGAAAGATTTAACTGCAGCAGTATTAAATGATGGTGATGAAATAGTTGATGTTAGACTTATCGCAGGGAATAAACAAATCATTGTATATACTGATAAAGGTAAAGGAGTTAGAATATCAACTAAAGACGTTAATGAAACAGGTAGAATATCACAAGGTGTTAAGGCTTTAGATTTAAAAGATGATCATGTTTTAGGAATGAGTGTCATAGCTAGAAATGACAAATATATATTTGTGGTAACTTCTAAAGGTAGATTGAAAAAATGCACATTGGATACATTTGCATTAATGAAGAGAAATACTTCACCTTTAGTATTAGCTACACTTAATAAGAATGAGGTTATTGAGGTAATTCAGTCAGCATCAAATAAGGACATTTATAGATTATACACAAATAAAGAGACATATGATATTGACATAGCTGATGTTCCTGAGTTGACAAGATTAGCTCAACCTAAGAAGACAATACCATTACCTGTTGGTGATAATATAATAGATGCAAAATTAGTTGGTAAAAAATAAATGGGTGGAGATTTATTCTCCACCTTATTAATTATATAGGAGGTAATAATATGAAATATGTAGATTTAGAAAAAGGTATTATATTAAATGAAATTGAAAGGGGTAATTTTAGCGAATACCCTTATGGAAGTAAATTAGTTGAATCTAAAACTGATGGATTCGTAATAGAACCACTTAATTTGATTCCGATAGATGACCAACTTGCTGTTCCTATAGCTATATTAAATCTAAAAGGATATAAAACTAAACAATGTTGTGCAGGTCATCTTGATGAAGGAATAGCTGGCTCATATATAAGTTTTATTGACCCAATATTTAAAGAACACCAAATTTGTTGTCCTAAAGGAACAAATATAAAAGATAATGTGTTAATATATATTGATGAAGATTTTAGGACTATAAGGGTTGCAGAGTGTAATAATACTACAGTAGTGAGACTAACTAAAATACAAAAGATGATTGATGAGTTTTGCATGGCTATACTAAAATGGGCTCTAGAACTTCCAGATAGAACAAAAACACAGCAGATATAAAAGTTGAAGATATGGGGAATATACCAACTGATACTATACAATAGATAAAAATTAGTTGGTAAAAAATAAATGGGTGGAGAATAAATCTCCACCATATTAATTATATAGGGGGTAATATTATGACAAGTAAAAAGGATAATATAAAAATGCAAAGAGTTGTTAATTTTACATGTGATGAAAAAATAGCTGATGCTATAATTAAATTACATGATAAAGGTTATTATACATTGTTTAGTTGCTCAGGACATCTTGATGAAAAAAAACCTTCACCATATATATCATTTGAACGTATTGGGGTTGCTGGACTTGCTGAGTTTAAAGACACTAATGGTGAACCAGAAAAATGGACTCATGAAATACATGGATTTTATTGTAGTGCCTTTAGATTATACAATCAGACGTAAATTTACTAATGATGAACTTGAATCAACTAGTTTAGAGTTATTGATAGATATGGCAATGACTGAATTGAATGAATGGATAGATTCATTGCCACATAATATATATGACAATTATACAACAGGCACACTTAAAAAGGTAGAAAAATAAGGGGGTAATAATATGATAAGTAAAAAGGATAATATAAAAATGCAAAGAGTTATTAATTTTACATGTGATGAAAAAATAGCTGACCACATAATTAAATTACATGATAAGGGGTATTACACAGTTTTTAGTTGCTCAGGACATGAAGAAGATGAATATATATCACCATATGTAATGTTTGACCATATAGGCTCAGTTGGACTTTCAATGTTAATGGGTGGTGAAAATGAAGCACCAATGCATTGGAAAGCTGAATATCAAATTGATGAATGCAATAATATGCCAATGAATTATACTATACGAAGATATTTCACTGAAGAAGAAATTGAAGAATACGGCGGTGTTGGAGTGATGATTGCTATTGCGATGGCAGAATTGGAATTCTGGATTTTCAATTTACCTAAAAACTGTTTTAATATTTATACAACAGGCAATACTAGAAAAGTATTTGAATAGTAACAAAAAATCAATAGAAAAATTTAAGGGGTGATTAGTATGGATAAAAAATTAATTCCGATTACTAAAGAACAATATGATTTTGCGATGAAATATATTTCAGACCCAATATATAGAGATAAAATGATTTATCCTTGTAGCTGTTGTGAGTCTGAAACAGATGGTGGTGGTTGTGACATAAATTGTAATCTTATGAGAAAATACGAACAAGACGTAAAGGAAGCTGAAGAAAAAGGAGTTGATAACTTAGTTAAACAGTTTCGAATATATGCTGATTTATGTCGTAAGAAATTTGATATTGAAGACCAAATGGAAGAGCAAGCTCAAATAATAGATAGCACATTCGATATATGCTGTGATGAATAATTAGGGGGTAAATTATGAGTAAAAAATTTAATACTGATAATTATAGACAATTTGCAAAATTATATAAATCATTTCATACTTTTGGTTTGATACCAAAAGAAATATGTAACGTACTTTGTAAAATATTTGGAATCAACAAAAGTACTTATTACAAATATTTAAGACAATGTAGAGATAATGGTCAAATAGATACAACTTATGAAGGTGAATGCAAAAGAAAACACAAAAGACTTCTAAATAAAGATGAAATAAAACCAGATGAAGAAATAAGAGACGTAATTCAAGACTTTATAAGTGATGAAGTAACAGCAGTAAAAATAGATGCATCTTTAGATGATTTAGTTAATGCAGAAGGACCTAAAGAAGTTAAAGCTGCAATTAAACAAGGTGATGAATGGGTTGAAATAGGTGCTATAGTAGGCAAACCTTCTTTTGAATATCCATCAAAAGGGAAACAAATATCGTTATTCGACAATGTGTTGAAAGATATACCACCGAGAAGTCCATTTAGTTCAAATGCACCTACAATAATAGATACTGAATATAATTTATGCTTTAGTAGATTATTATCAACACCATTTAATAAATATTATGTTGCTGATGATATGTATTTACTAAATTATGGTTTATATGCATACTTTATTGATGAAGGAACTAGGGACCATCTAATAGGAGATATAGGAAGATTCGCTGCAAATATGATAGATAAAAATCTAAATGGTCCAGATATGGTATTAAAAACAACTGAGATTAAACACGATAAGAAAAAACCTATGATGTATGATAAAAATGGAAGACCAATTAAAACTTTCGTAATTTTACGAATAGTTAAAACTGAAAAGGAAAAAGCATATACACAAATAGAAGAATTACACACTAGATTTGACGATGAAGGATATAAAGTGTATATGATAACAGACTTTTACACTGATTTTGGTAATATAGTAAATAAACTTTCTATGAGCCAAGAGGTTATTAATGGTTATATGCTTGATGAGCCATATTACCTTGGAATCATTATAGTGGATGGTTTACACAATACATCACAATTAAATGATTTGAAAAAAGGATTTAGTATATATTCTGAACCTGCAATAATTGCAGTTATGAAGACTAATAAAAAAGCAATGGATATGTTTAGAGATGTAATCATAGATGGTGAAAGATATGATATATCTAAATGTGGAAAATCATTAGACAAGGTAAAAAGTGCAATAAAAATCTGTGATAGAGTTTTAATTGCAACTACAGATGAGTTGAAAACTATAAGTACTGAAATAGTATTAGAATAAATATAGAAAGAATAGACTTCGGTCTATTCTTTTCTTTTTATAAAACAATTTTATAATTCAATATAAGGGGTGATAAAATGTTTAAAAATTTTTTCAAAAAGCTTAGAAGTAAGCGAGAAACAGATGAAGAATTGTTCGAAAGAATATATGCACTATCTGATGACAGTGAATTAGACCCACAAATTGCTTTAAAGGAACTTCAGAGATTCTTTCTCGGTAAAGACTGGTATGTAGTGGACCCAATGAATCAAAAACAATGTAATGTGTGGATAGTTCATGAAATAGAAAGATTAAATTTAGATAGAAGGAGAGACAGATAATGGCAGCTAATAATACAATATTAAATAAACTATATCCTTTAGTTGAAAACAATTTAAAATCAACTAATTATGATAAATTAACTTTTCAAGTTATTGGTAAATTTATAGATAAGAATATGCAACTATTGTCTACTTCAGGACCTTGTTATAGAATAACAATAACTGATAAAGATAAGAATGATTTTTATAGTGCAATAGGATTAAATGAAGTTCTAATTAAAGCTGCATTAAAAGAATCTAATTATATACAAAATTCATGGGCAATAATGATGAATCCATTTTATACTGCTTGTGCAGCAGCTATTCGTTATTATATAATCAAGCATAAAATTGATAAAGCAAATATGATATCATTCTATTTATGTATAGGAATGTACCCATTAATTCATCACAAATATTTTAAATATAATTGTAATGAAAATATAATGAATTATACAATATCACATTTATCACTTAAATATAAATATAAACAATTAAAATCTTTATATGCCACATTGCAAGATTTAGCTGCTGTTTGTACTAAAACACATGAATCTAGATTAAAAGTTGGAGCAGATATTGACTTTACTAAATATATAAATGATATGCATGCTAGATTAAATGATAATCTTAAAAATGTTGCTGTTGAATATTATAAGAATCATGAATCTGGTAATTATCTGAACGTAGAAAGTGACAGTAAAGACGAAGATGATTATAGAGAAGCAGATAACTCAAGTTATGCAGTAGAAAGAATAACTAATCAAGTTGGAACTAAGATTGCAATGAATGGTCCAAATTTAAGATTAGTAAGTCTAGCTGCTAAGTTATGTGATGTATCTGTAAATGAATTGAGAAATATTGCATATAAGATAACTAATGAAGATAATTTGCCTGAGTTTAAACAAATGGTGGGTTATTTAGTACAAATATTTATATTTGACATGCATAAAAGTGTTGAGAAAATAAAGAGTAGAGATTATCTAACAACTATGTTAGAAATATATAAGAAGACTAATAATAAAGATACTAACTTAGTTGGTATGAGAAAGATATTGGATAACTGGTTAGTAGAAACAGGATTGACTAAGAGAATAACAAGACCTGCAACTTTAAATAGTTTTAAAAAAGCTATGTATTTATTTACAGCACTTACAATACAAGATAATATGTAGAACCTTAATTGGTTCTACATATTTATTTTTATAAACTACATAACTTAATAATAGGTAATTGAAATACATTATAGTTTCAATTATATATTATATTAATGAATTAAATCATATATAGGTTTCCTCGTTAGTGAATAATAGTAGTCACGCACTATTATATTGCAAGGGGTTTAACTAGCAAGTGAAAGAATCTAGAACGCTGTATGTAAACACCTGTATATGAGCCTCGTTAGTACATCATAGTGAAGACGTGATAACACTATGATTAAAATGTGCAAGGGGTTTCACAAATAAGTTATATTAAAAAATATATTTGATATAACTTATTAATAGAAAAAATAAATTCATTAATGAATTTATTAGTGTGTTTCACTTCCGTTGAAAGATCGGATAGGAGGTTGGCGAACATGTAGAATTCTACGATTAGTAACCACATAATCCATGTATGAAATTAAGCTACGCAGATGTATCAGCACAATCGTTACATTTGTATTACAGTGTCCAGTGGATGCGAGGAGGTTGTGGCCGAAGCGTTTGTGCTTCACAAAATTACCACACACAATCCGTTGAAATATTGTAGCTACACACTATTATAAAAATATACTAGAAGTTATATATCACTGGATATATAGCCGAAGGAACCAAACCATGTTATATGCCTTCTCGTTTAGTCTAGATAATAATTTCGCATGATTATTATAGATATAGGCAAGGGAGTGATTTAGTATATAACGTGACCCTCTAACTTCTAGACTAGCCTAACACAAATTGGCGGGTGGAACGAATTGTTACAATTCTTGCAACTTCTGCAGTGACTAGATAACAGTTCGCACCGCATTAAATGCGATTAATGTGAGTTATTAATGGTGCAACAGAGCAAGGGGGTCCTTCATAGTATATTTTATTTTTTAATTATACATAAATGAAATATATGAGCAATCATATATTTCATATATTTTACATAAAAGGAGGGGATTGTATGAAATCTAAATATATAAAACGTTTTAGAAATAAATATCTTGATGATAGAGAAGAATTTGAAGAGGATGTTAAATTTATAGAAAAACGAATTGAAAATCATATTATGAATACCATATATAAAGGAATGAGTTTATGTCAATTTTTAGAAAAAATAATAATAAATTTTGATAAATCAGCAGACCATAAGATATTGAGAAATAAAATAATAGGACATGGGCAAAGAGTGTATAAAAATGCAAATAGAATAATGATTAATTTAGAAAAGAAAGAAAAGATATTTTTAACTGATAGAGAAAAAGGCATACTTACAATTGCATGTATGGTGCATGATATTGGTAAAGTTTATTCAGACAAAAATCATAATTTTTATAGTGTTGTCATTATAGATTATATACTAAGTAAAGATAAAAATATTCCGAAAGATACACTTAATTCTATATTGGAAATAATATATTTTCATTCACACAAAGGTAAACGAAAAGAGAAAATTAGTATATTGGCAAAAATTTTACGTGATAGTGACTTATTCGATGAGAATTGTGGTGAATCATTATTCATTTTATTATTGACTAAAATAGAAAATAATAATAGTAATTTAAACAATATAGATTATAAATCTGCTAAATTATTACTGAAAGAGAAAACAGATTATGTATATACTGAACGAATTAAACGTAAAATTAATATTACAAGTGATATTAAGTTATATACTAAATTATTACGAGAAGCAACAATGAATTTTTATGAATTTATCCAACCATTTGAATATGAACAGACTGATTTGGATAAACCATATTGTTATAATAATTTTAATATAGAATTTTAAGATAATACATATAAGATATGTATTATCTTTATTTTTTTGATTTCCAAACAATTTTGTAACTATAATTTATTAGGAGGGACGTACAAATATGGTAAATAGAGCTACACGAAATAAAATGGAAAAACTAATATATGATACATTTGATGCTTATGACCCATCAGGTACTAATACTGATAGATATAAAGGAATATTTAAAAAGATGTCAGATAAAGAATTTACTAAATTTTTTGATGAATTCTTTAAAAATGAAGATGAGTACCTTATATTAGATATCGTTGATTATGAAAATGATATTACTATAGAGAATATAGAGGCTGCGGCTGATGTGTTGGGAATACCTTTATTCGAACATGTTATAATGCCTTCTAAATCACCAGACCCTAAAAATCCTATAGCTACTAAATATCCAGTACCAGTAGGTTATTGTCACATAAAAAGAGTTCAACAAATGGTACGTAAGAAAAATAGTACATCTACGGATTTAGGTGAACGTTCTGCACTATCAGGTCAGGTTACAGGGCATGATAAGAACTCAAGAGAATCAGACGTTGAAAACTATGCATTAGTTACTTTAGGTGCGACAGAAAATTTAAGAGAATTACTTGGACCTAGAGCAGATGATATGGTTATGAAAGATGAAATGTATTCTGCAATAACTAATAAAGGTTATATATCAATAAATGATTTAACTGATGATGTTGCAAATAAAACAGCTTTAAATACAGTTGATGTTTACTTTTTATCAATGGGTATTAAAACTGACTTAATAACTAAAGATTTAGTTATCAAAAGGACTTTAAAATAAGACTAGAATCATCTAGTCTTATTATTTTTTATTTATCCCAATACAATAGATTAAGAGGTTTTAAGAAAACACAATAAGGAGTGATAAATATGAAAATAAGTTATATTCCATCAGGAGTTTGCTGTAAGAAAATAGAAGTTGATGTTGAAGACGGTATATTAAAAGAAGTAAATTTTACTGGTGGATGTCAAGGTAATTTAACAGCGATAAAAACACTAATAGAAGGAATGAAAATAGAAGATATTATAGACAAATTAGACAACGTTACTTGTGGTGAGAAAGAAACTTCTTGCTCAATGCAATTATGTAATGCATTGAAAATGTTATTAAAATAAAAGTTCTTTGGGGGAGGTAGAGTTATGATGAGAGAATCTGTAGTCTATATTTTAGAGGTTTACCAAGGAGAAAAAACACTAAAAACAATGTGGAATGTGGAAGACTTTAAGAGTGAAAGAATAGTTGAACAATTAGCAAAAAGACTTGCATCAACTTATGAAAAGCAAGGTCATGAATATGCAATATTTAAACAGACAACAAAAGCAATTAAATTCAATGTGAAACCAGAAAGATTGAAAGAAGCTGTACAATGAAAAAAAGATATATAGTAGTGCCTATATTAATAGGCACTATGGCTATTTCAAGTTACACTATTCTTAAAGTCAAACACCTTGAAAATGAAAACAGCAATCTTAAAAATGAATTGCGAAATAAACAAAAAACAAAAACAGAATATAAAGTATCAGTTGACGATATAAAAGAGATTAATAAGAAAAACGCAGATTTAATTATATATGAGACTGATTATACTAATTATAATTTAGAATCTAAAGATTCAACTTTTTTAGTTGGAATAGATGCTAAAATGACAACTAAGTTTAAATATAAAGTAGGGATAGACCTTAGTAAATCTGAGATAAGTGAATCTAATGGTGAAATAACTGTTACAGTGGATTCAAATAATATACAATTAAAAGAAATTATAGTTTCTAGACCGAAATTAACTTATGATACTAATTTTGTTTCAGCAATGAGGGGAAATAGAATAATTGATATTGAAGCAGAATTAATACACAAGTCATATGATGATATAGAAGAAATAATTCATGAAGAATTTTCTACAAATAAAGAAATATTTAAAATGAATTTAAGCGATAAATTAAAGACTATATATAAATTAGATAATGTAAATATAGTGATTAAATAATTTAAATTAGGGGGATAAAAAAATGATAGCTAAAATAGCAGCTTTAATGATGGGAGTTACAGCATTAGCAACTCCTGTTCAAGAACAAAGTACTGACGTTGTGATACGTGCAGGGGAATACGAAAATAAACCAGGGAAGAGAATATATGTAGACCAAAACTTTGATGTTCCAGAAGGAATACAATTAAGAAAAGATGAAGATGGTTACTTTATATCTGAATGGGATATAAATGTTAAATTAGCGACTAAATTAGCAGGTTATTTAACTGCTTATGGGATAAATACAGAATTACAGATATCAAAAGATAAGTCAGAAGATTTGAATAGTGCAGGTAGAATAGCTAGGAGTAAAAATCCTAAGATATATCTATCAATACATCATAACTATTTTCAAAATGATTCAACTGGATATATTTATTTTGTGAATCCAGGTGATATGCAAAGTTATAATTGTGCTAAAGCATTATCAAACTCAATTAAAAATAATCCAGGTAATTTACCTGAATGGGAAATTAGAGAACAAGAAACAAGATATATAGGGGAATTAAATGAGGAACCCGGAGATATAAATATGCTACTAGAAGCAGGTTTCTTCAGTAATATAAATGAATTAGAAACAATCATGGATGATGACCAAGTTGATTTTATTGCTAAAGAGACAGCTAAAGCTTTAGTAGATATAGTAGAAGATTATTATAAGGAGGAAAAATAATGGAAAAATATTTTAAAGATACTGAGTATATAGAATTAACTCATGAAAATGCAATGAAACTTTGTGCTGAAAATCCACAATTTGTAATGAGTAGAAATGATTGGACTGGATATCATTTTATAAAAAATGAAAGATATTATATGCTATTAAAACCTTGTATATATAAAACTGTAGGTAATATGCCAATTAACGTTATATTGGATTGTGGGCCAATAAGTGGTAGTTACGAAGAATTGAAAGACAAAGTTTATAATATTGGTGATATGGATTGGATAGTCGCATATAGAAGTTCTGACGGTCAATTAGCAGAAATTGAAGCAATAACTATGGAATATTATCTATATCATAAATTATTAGACGAAGGTGCCATAATATATCCAATAGAAGTTGAAGCTACTGAAGTTAAAGATGAAGAAAATATAGAAGAACAAGAATAAATAAAGGAGGAGATATATATGGAAGAAAATAATGACCTTTCTTATGTTACTGAGGTTGGAGTATTCGGGTCTTTAGATATAGAAGACCCAACAGTAATAGAAATGAAGAAAAAGAAAAAGAAAGAAATGGAAGACTTAATTCAAGAAGCCATAGAAGAAAATAAAAAGAATTTAAAAGGTAAATAGAATGAATAAGAATGTATGATTTATCATACATTCTTATTTTCAATATAACTTTTAAGTATATAATTATAAAAATTTGGAGGGCGATACTATGGAACAAAGACTATTTATACGACATATGATGAAGACTTTAAAGAATATAGTATTAGAAAACAAAAAAATTGAATACACTGTATACAAATATTCTTCAACAATTGATTTTATAGCGTCAGGGTTATCTGTTCTTTGTGACGATGATGTGAGAAATTTAAATTTTGATATGGGATTTGAGATAATTCGTTCAAGTTATAAAATAACTATGTTATGTGGTTGTGCATATCAGGGAAAAAATGCAGTTATAATTGAAAATTTAAAGACTAGTAAAACTATAGGTCAAATTATAGATAGAGAAAGAGAAAGAGGGACTTATAATGCAACTGTTGAAATATGTGACGAAATAATTAGACGAAATAAGAGGGATAATAATGAATCTTTATCTGAAATACATTCTAATATGAAAAAATATAGAACAGCATATGAAGACGCGGTTAAAGGAGGATTCACAGGAAGTGAGCAAGAGTTTTTAACCTCAGCACGATTGTCACCTTGGGCAATGGATTTTATGCCACTGAAATCAATAGATTGTAACATGTTTGAACAGATATGTGAATGTAATCAGGAATCCAAATCTATACCTGAAGCATCTATATACAGTACGATGTATCAAGATATGATAGATTCAATAGATGTTAGAAAGTATACTAATAAAATATCAAATCTGTTTGATAGCAACTGTGTGGCCGATATGTCAAAAGTATTAGACTCATTAATGCCAATATTAGAAAAATGTGGATTACTGGAATCAATTTCAAATGAGGATGAACTGGCGAATTTAGTTAGAGGTGCATTTTATGAATATAAATATAATGCTGACAGTATACTTAATTTCAATATTGAAACAGGTTCAATTGATAGTTTTTTAGGTGGAGCAGCAATGTTGAAACTTTTATTGAGTATTGAAGATAAAATTGAAGAGCTTAAAGAATTTGGTAAAAAATTTGATGCTGAATCATTTATAATGCACATGTATAATATACTATTGAGATTAAAAACGTCTTCTTATTCATTAGATCGTGTGGGATTTGAAATAAATACAACTTATTTATTAGAGCATGTGAAATTTGAAATAAATATAACGCAGGAAAGAACTATACAATTATTTGACATAACAGCAGGTCATGAAAAGTTAATATTATTTTCAGCAGATATTAGTGAGATATTAGAAGATAAAGATTATAATATTCAGCCATATATTCCATTAACTGGAACTTCTGAAAAATTAGAAGATGAATTGGCATTATTTACTTTAGTGATGACACAAAATCAATTATTTTTATCAAAATTAGTTGAAGTGTCATTTTCAAGGGGCAATTATTATCATATGGATATGCCATTTGAACTAACTTCATTAGAAGAAAATATTCTTAAAAATAATAATTCACATATGAGACGTGATGACTTACCAGCATTTAGTATTACATCAATGCAAGATATTCAGTTAAATGATGATGAAATCAGAAGACGTTATAATCAAATTGACGACTCTGAAGATGATGATAATAAATAATTTGATATCTAACTAGTATGTAATTAGAATAGAATTTAGGAGGTAAAATAGATGAGAGATATAGCTCGTTGGAAAGGTGAGATAAAAAGACAGTTTTATGATGTTAATTCAACTGAAGTTGAGACACCTACAGTTGTTTTATTATTATCAACTGATGGACTTAAAATAGAAAACTTGGATATGAAGGACCAAGTTTATATGTTTACTATGTGCAAAAAAGCAGTGGATACTTGGATAATAAACAATCCAGGTGACCCAGACCATGCGGTTAAAATAGTAAATGACACATTAAAAAGATATCGCAATGTGATTGAAAATACGAGCAGTGACCAATTTGTGATAACTTTTAATGATTTTAGATAAATATTTATAAGCTATATTAATTTAGGTTAATATAGCTTATTGTAATTTTGGAGGTGTATTAATGTTAGTGAAGTTAAAGGACGGTGATGGTAATACTTTATGTAGAACTAAAATAGTCTTGAAAACTGATAAAATCTTGGTTGAATCTTCAGTTAATATAATATTCTATTCAAAAATATTATTAAGTTTAAATAAGAAAACACAAAGAAGATTTATCGAAGATATATACACATTAGATGAATTGAACGACTGGTATGAAAACCATTATGTTGGTAGTAAAGCATATAATAAATGTAGTGGTTTTCAACAGATATATGATAAAGTTATTAGCGAAATTAAATCAATGTATGGTGATGTTGCTAGTAAATATGGTTTATTTGTTAAAGATAATGGGGGGTTGAAATAATGTTTAAATTAATTATATTAACAATTAAACTCTATAAAGAATATAGATATCAACGAAAATGTTTAGCATCAATGGCAGACAATAATTATCGCAAATCACAAAGACGAATCGATGAAATTTATAAAAAAATACATGAAACATTGGCAGTTAAATTACTATCACGTAAAAGTTTTGTATATTGTCAATGCGGTAATGATGTATATGATGGTGTTTCTGAAATATTGTATAATGAAGACCAGACAATGGAGCTTATTGAATGTAGGAAATGTGGGGACCTAATTTGTATATCACATGAAATTGGACCATGTCCTATTAAAGTTCCTTTTAGGATTGATAGTTATGGTCAAGTCGAATGTCCAATGTTTGGTAAGGATACAAAAATTTATGCGAAGCTTAACAAATTAGTAGAAGATTATATAATTAAGTGTAAAGGGGGCACAGTTTAGTGATTAATTATGATGAAATAATATATGGATTTTTACAATTAATTAAAAAAGAAACCGATTTATTACGAGAAGGTAAAGATTCTAAGATATTGGATTATGGCGTTTCAATTTTAAACAATTGTGACGAGTATGAGGTTGAATTATCATATGAAAAAGCATCTGAAGATAATGAAGAAGACAAATATCTAATTATAAAAATGGATATAATATATTTAACAAACTTCATTGTTTTTGATAATGTTGATTATGTAGTTGATATTGAAATATCCAATAATGGAATTGCTGAATCATTAAATTGGTTACTTCTTCCGCCAAATAATGAATTAACAGATGAGCAAAGAGTTATTATTGCTAATTGTCTCGACCGTGAAGGTTGGGATAATTGTGGTCAAGATATTATTAAAGACTTAACAGATAATGATTATAATACATTTTACAATATAATATCTAATATAAATTGCTTAATAGAAGAAGAATCTAAACAACTTCAATATAATGCTAGTCAAGAAGTCATATTAGATGCTATAGTAAAAATGATTAATGAGGAGGTTTAATATTATGATTAGATTAGGATTAATAGGAATAGGAAACTGTGGGTCACAAATAACTGACCTTGCAAAAGAAAAGAAAGATATTCCAGGTATAGTAATAAACACTTCAGAAAAAGACATAGATAATGTAAAAAATGTAACTACTTTCAAGATAGGTGACAGTAGAGGAGCAGGAAAAGAAAGAAAAAGAGCAAAAGAATTTGTAAAACAAATGATAAAACAATTATTAGGTCAAGAAAAATTTAAAAGTCATTTAGATGAAAATGATGTGATAGCTGTAATAGCTTCAACAGGTGGTGGAACAGGTTCAGGTATATCTGTAATGATAACAGATTTATTATCAACTATGTATCCAGATAAGAGATTTATACTTGTTCATGTATTACCATCATTAAAAGAATCTTTAGCATCACAACAAAATACTTTAGAGTATTTACAAGAAATGGTTAGACTTAATATACCATATATGAGTTATGATAATGGATGTAAAGATAAAAAATCTTCTAATGTAATGCTAAGAGAAATGAATGAAGAAATAGTTGAAGATTTAGCAGTAATAAGAGGGGATTATTTAATATCAACACCATTCACTTCTATAGATGAACAAGACTTAACTAAAATACTAGAAGTTCCAGGAAGATTAATGGTGCATAGAGTATTTGACATAAAAGAAAAAGATTTAGAAAATCAAGATTTAGAAGATATCTTAATAAATACAATAGACAATAATGATTATATGACAGAAATGGAAAAAGATAATATAGTTAAAAAGATGGGGGTCATAGAAAATTTATCTGATAAATTAGCTAATAAAATAGATTCTAATATTGAAAGATTTAAAGATGCTTTAGGTCATCCAATAGAAGGATTTGAGCATATAGCTATAATAAAACCAGGGACTCCTGTTAAAAATAGATTAATAGTTATATCATCAGGAATGTCAATACCTGATGGTAGAGTAGCAAAAATAAATGAGAGGGTTCAAGAAATACTAGATGAACTAGAAAAACAAAAAGAATCATCTTCATTATTAAATTCAATAAGTACTGACAAATTAAACTCTTTAAGAGGTGATTACAGAAAAGAATCTACTATTGATGAAATTAATATTGATGAATTCTTTGATAAATATTAAAATATAAAACTATATGCATGGTTGTATGTATTTTTACTACAACCATGCATATCATAAAATTATAAATACATATTATATCGGTGTAATAAAATAAAAATTTAGGAGGTTACAGTATGATATATTCAAATGTAAATTTAGGAATTGAAACTCGTAAAATGAGTTTCGGAGATTTAAAATGTGTAGTAATGGGAGAAAAAGGCAGAGGCAGAAAGGAAATCCTTTTACCATCATTATCTAACATTGTTTGTGGTTTAAACAAAGAAGTCACAGTGGGAATGACTAAAAATGGAAGACCAAGAATAAATAGAGTAAAAAACCCACAAGAAGATAATACCATGTATCTATTAATAGATACTTATGGTGGATACTCTAGACAAGGAAACGGGTATGTAAGCTTCAGGGAAGAACAAGGCTTCGAAACCATTGCCGAAGGCAATGGTGCTGACGGTGATGCAGGTCGTATAGGCTCTTGGGATGTGTATGTAATAAAAGCTCCAGTTGATGACAAATTGAAGTTCATAAAAATAAAATACAGTGGGAAAGCTAATAAAGAAGCTTATCTTGCTGTGATTGGTCAAGATGTCAGATTAATAAGTGAAGATGACATAGATTTATTCTTCGACCAATTAGCGTTGGATATGGAAGATTATAAGTATATCATCGACACAAGAAATATATCAATCCCTTGTGGCTGTATTTGCGGGGATATGATATATACAATGGAGAATGTGGTTAATGAAGACACTACTGACCAATTCTTCATTGGTGATAAAGGAGAACTAAGACATCGAGACTCAATTCTTGTTCCAAGCTCAACAAGAATTGATGAAAAATTTGCAGTTGAAGTATTCTTTGATGAAAATCATAGTGAAGAAGATTTTAAATTTACTGTATATAAAGTAAACAACAGATACTTTTACCCAATATCAGATTGGGAAAAAGAAATGTTAGAGTCTAAATTTAAATTGGGGTATTAATTTCATATGGGTTATGCTTCCCACCAAAAAGCAGTTCTAAAGGAGATGACACAAAAGATGAAAAAACAAATAATAATAAGTTTAATAATAATAGTATCAATGCTGATGACAGGGTCAGCATTGATACATTAATTTTAGGAGGTAAATTTTATGTTAAGAATAGTAGGTATAATAATTGCGGTAATGATAAGTGCAAGTACAGTTGGCTGTACAAATAATAATACTACTACTGTAGAAGAAAGTAGCATATCACAAGAAGAAATGAAAATTAATAAAGATATAGATAAAGCATATAAATATGTCGTTGACAAATATGACAACGACGAAGATAAAGACGATATGTTATACAAAATTGAAAAAACAGAAGATGGGGTTCTAATAAAATTTGCACTAGTTTCAGAATCAGAGTTTAAAGACGCTGTGATGTATTCTTCAACTGATTATGCAGTTGAACAATTAAAAGGAACTCTAGAACAATTTAATGATCTACCTAAGTTTATTGAAGTTGAAGCGAGAAAGCAAGGAGTAGATGTAAAGAACGTAAATTTCTATATGGAAATTTACTTATCCAATGATAATGATGAATTTACAGATTTACTATATTCAATTTCATCAAAAGATGGTGTAATAATAAACAATATAAAGCATGAAGTTGAGTATTTTAAAAATAATAAAAAATCAGATGATAGTAAATCTGAAGGTAATAGTAAGTCACAACAAACCAGCAAAACAAATAAAAAATCTTCAGCCAACAATAATACAAATTCAGATGATACTAGAACATCTGAAGAAAAAGATTGGGATAGACACAATAGTGACCCATCTAAACCACCGACAACAGTAGTTTTACACAAATGCAATCAATGCGGTACTGAACATATACAAAGTGATATGTTCAAAAATAACGGAAAGTGGTATTGCAATGATTGTGGCTTATTCTACTGCACTGAATGCGGTAGACGTGTATATCCAAAATGGTTGAAAGCACCGTCTTCAAAAGATTATATGCACTATCAAAACGATGACAATGGTGCCATCGTTTGTGGATATTGCTATATACAAGATTAATGTGGAGGAGAGATATTATGAGTAAAATACTCTATAGTAAGTTTATGTTAAATGAAGACAGACTTTATTATATATCTGAAAATTCAGATGATATAATAATAACTAATAGTAAACACGATGAGTTCCTTGAGACTCATCCATATTGTTATGTCATTGAAACTGATGACATAATGTTTAAAATATTAGTATAATTGAATAAAGACAGGAGCAATCCTGTCTTTATTTTTTATACGTTCCACAATATAATAATAGATTTAAGGGGTGATTAATATGTTGAAACAGACAGAAATGAAAGTATGGAATGATACATTAAAGATAATGCTTGATATTTCGGATATTGAAGAATACTATAATTTAAAAAATCAAAAGCTTTCAGTATATCACGATTATTCTAAAGATAAACTTATTTTTTTACGTAATACATGGATTAAAGATAAAAATGGTAGAAGTATTTATGAAGGTGATATATTAAAATGTAAGTTGAGTAATTGTAAATATGAGAATTATCTTGTTGTATGGGACGAAGAGGAATGTTGTTTCGATTCAGTAAACATTGATAATAGCAATTTCATATCACCATCTATATGGCATGAACAAGAGATAGTTGGTAATATATATCAAAATTCTATGTTAGAAGTATAAGGGGTGAGATTCAAAATGATTTGGGTCGTTTCAATAGTAATAATACTAGCAATAATAGTAGCATTAATGTTATAAGAAACAATATAGATAATAGTAATATAAGATAATGCTATTATCTATATTTTTGATTATATATTATTATAACGAGTAATAATATAAAGGAGTGATATTATGGCATTTACACAATTCAAGCCAAAAGATAAGAGTGTAAAGAAAAAGAGATACACTTTATATCATGTATCTATAGATGCAAATTTGGAGCCTCACCATTTTATACCTAGAATTCCAAGTAGATGCTTAAATGGTGAAGATAAAAAAATACCAAGAGTCTGTGCATCTGATTCAATCAATAATTGTTTACAAGGATGCCCAGATAGCTATATCTTTTCTACAGAAAGTATAGTATTACAATCGGCTTTCTTATATGTATATGAGATAGATATGCTAAAAATTGGATATCAAAACATAAGATTATGGCAAGAGTTAATAGAGTTGGTACCTGATGTGCCAACGACTAAAGAATATTGGATAACAACAGATTTCATAGCAAAACCTAAAATTTATAGATTTGAGAATAATGAGTATGAGAGTACACCAAGAACAGGTGTGCGATACAGAGATATTGTTGTAGGTCATGATAATATGAATTTTATTATGGAGACCCATAATAATATAATCAATTTTGACAAAAGAGATAACAATAGTTATTTTATATCATATTTTGCTGACGAAGATACAATTAGATTATGGGATGAAATAGCATATTCTCATAAATCTTATAGAGAAGACGTATTGTGTCAGCTACTTCATTATAGTTAATAATATGATATACAACTATAAAATATAAAAATATTAAAAATTAGGAGGTAATTATATGAGAAATTTTATATTGAATTGGAAGGACTGCAATGACAAAGAAGATAGACAATATTGTCTTGCAGATAGTCAAGAAAGTATTGTGGGATTTGTAATGTTTAGTTCTAAGAAAAATAAACATTATGATGAAAACAAAACAAGATTATACAATATCATGAATGATGAAAAGTTTATGAAAACTTGTAAAAAGATGAGTAAAAAAAGTGCATTGGTAAATTTAGAACCTAGTTTCACAACAGTGATTTTAGATTTCTTAGAAAGTAACAAGGTTGATGCTGAAATAGCAGATGAATACATGAGCATCGCTAAGAAAATATCTAAAGACAAAATTAAAGAATTAAAGAAAAAAATTGATTTACCAGAAGCGTTAATATTTGTATGCTTTGGAACAATGCCTGACAAAAATTTGGTAAATAACCCAAAAATAATGGGAAGATTTATAAATAAGTCTTTATCTAGAATGTATTCATATGCAAATGCAATGAGTGTTGAGGAAGTATCTAATATATCTTCAGAAGAACTTAAAGTTTTAATGAAGAAGATATTTGGTAAAGATGCAATGTCACGTGTTATTCTAACATTAGCGTTAGAAGGTAAATCTCATGCAGAAAAACTAAATGATTCAGGAAAAATATTATTCAGCAAATTCACTGAATTCATGCTAGATGAATTATCTGATGATAAGAAATCAAATATAGAAGCATTCTTTGACATTTATATAACTCAAAGAAAGAAGTCTGAACAATATGATAAGGACTTCCCTCGTAGAATCGACTTTACAGAATTACTTAATTCAGATAAATATGATAGACTTAACAAAGTCATCAATGAAATAAAAGATACAGACGATGTTAAATATATAAAATAGTTTAATTTAAATGGGAGTTATGATTAATTTCATAATTCTCATTTATTTTTAAATAAATTTATATAAGGGGTGAATGATATGAGATACTTATTACACGAACTGGAAAATAAATTTAATTATGTTGACTTTAATGTTGAAGAAGACAAGTCAATAATAGTCATCCATCATAACTATATAAATGATGGATGTTTAGATTCATTTAACGAGACTATTGCAAATTTAGCTGAATCGTATTCGACTAAACCAATAGTTATTTCATATTCATAGCACTAAGATGAAGAAAGCGAATATTCGCTTTCTTTACTTTTTTATTTCTAATTTAACTTATTAGTATATAAATTACTTTATGTGATTTATTCATCTTTTAATTATATATTATATAGATGAATACATAATAATGTATTAATAAACAACTACATAAAAGAATAAGAACGTAGATGTTGGAAAGTGTTATCGAGGGTTATCTCAAAGACTGTTCGAGTCTTTACCTCGGTAGTGGTATTCTGAAAGTGTTATCGAGGGTTATCTCAAAGACTGCTCGAGTCTTTACTTCGGTAGTGGTGTTCAGGCAAGTGAGTTTCCGGTTATCTCAAAGACTGCTCGAGTCTTTACGGAAATGCACAAGAGGGTTATCTCAAAGACTGCTCGAGTCTTTACTTCGTGCAGAACATCCAAACACATAAGAGGGTTATCTCAAAGACTGCTCGAGTCTTTACCTCGTGCAGAATATCCAAACACGTAAGAGGGTTATCTCAAAGACTGCTCGAGTCTTTACCTCGCGTCAACAACTATTGTCTTATTCTTTTCTAACATAAAATAATATAGCATTAAACAAATAATTACATAAAAAAGAATAAGAACGTAATTTCTAGAAAGTGTTATCGAGGGTTATCTCAAAGATGACTAGAGTCTTTACCTCGGTAGTGGTGTTCTGAAAGTGTTATCGAGGGTTATCCCAAAGACGATTTGAGTCTTTACCTCGGTAGTGGTGTTCGGGCAAGTGAGTTTCTGGTTATCCCAAAGACGATTTGAGTCTTTACAGAAATGCACAAGAGGGTTATCCCAAAGACGATTTGAGTCTTTACCTCGTGCAGAATATCCAAACACGTAAGAGGGTTATCCCAAAGACGATTTGAGTCTTTACCTCGTGCAGAATATCCAAACACGTAAGAGGGTTATCCCAAAGACGATTTGAGTCTTTACCTCGTGCTAGTGATTATTGTCTTATTCTTTTCTAACATAAAATAATATAACATTAAACAGATATTTACATAAAAAAGAATAAGAACGTAGATGTTGGAAAGTGTTATCGAGGGTTATCTCAAAGATGACTAGAGTCTTTACCTCGGTAGTG
>ERZ1026856.97-NODE-97-length-61329-cov-7.837027_pt1 | contig 61329 bp, 47 predicted proteins | sample MGYA00380158_ERZ1026856 | MGnify/ENA primary metagenome ERZ1026856 (study PRJEB33269, sample SAMEA4719794) | human gut metagenome | biome: human-associated habitat; feature: organic feature; material: feces | place: Cameroon | collected 2013-10 ... | reverse complement strand
AAGGCAGACTCAGCTATGTGGGGCTGCCTTATTTTATGGTCTTATCAGAAGGATGATCCATAACGGCTTCTTTCAGTTTTTCCAGGTCATTGGCGCCAGGGTCTTTTCTGACAAGTCATATATCAGAGAAGTCTTGATTACGTAAATCACATGGTCAAACTTGATAGGCTGGTCATGGAAAGAACATGTGTAATCCGATTTAGCAATTAAAACTTCCCGTTTGGAGCGGAATACGCACGTCTGCAGAAATGTAGGCGCCTTGTTATGTTTAGAAGTGCTTTTTCGTGCAGAGTATGTTATACTGATTATCATAGAAATAATCTGGCAAAAGGCGGAAGACATGAAAACAGAAATCGAGTCAGAACAGACAAAGATCCGGATGGAGATCCCTGAGCCATATGAGCTTTCGGAAAATGAGGACGGAGACCGGACATATGCCTGCTTTGAACGACCGGGCAGCAGTGATATGGTATTCAGCTTCCTCTTGGAAGCGGATGAAGAGGATTTTCAGGATGCAGAGGACTATATCAGACGGGAATTTGCAGATGATTGCGCTGAAAATAAATGTAAAACGAAGATCTGCGAGCAGGCATATCTGCAGGGCAGAATGTACTACTATTATATTGTAAGTTTTAAAGATATGCATGCACGTTTTCAGAAGCTGGTAGCGGCATGTGATATCAGACCGGGAGAAATTTATACTGTTGATACGGACTGGGTGGATAAAAAGGAAGTACTGACGATCAATGCGGTCAGCCTGTTTCTGGACATTGCTGTCTCAGAGAAAGAATAAGCATAACGCTTTATGGGGGGTAAAGCGGTTGCAGGGAGGGTACAGGGTATGGAAAAAATACAAGAGCGCATAATAAACATAACGGATAAACTGGAGAATAACTGTGTGATCGGTGCAATCAGGCAGGGTATGATCCTGATGATCCCGCTGCTTGTGGTCGGCTATATGTCTGCCATGCTGATCAATTTGCCAATTCCCGCATTTCAGCAATTTTTGTCAGAGCTTTGGGGCGGATGTATCAGAGCATTTTTGGAGAATGTTTATGTCAGTGTGAATGAATTTTTTGCCGTCTATCTGACTGTTGCAACAAGTGTCAGTTACTCCATGATGAAGCGCAGAAGGCACGGCATTTACGAAAGCACCGGAAATATTGTTGTTCTGGTGGTCATTACACTGGCAGCCTTTGCCGCCTATGCAGGCATTGGGTATGAAGATTTTTCCGTTGCAAGATGCAGCAATATGTATGCATTTAATGCCTTGCTTGTAGCACTGATTTCCGGCGGTATTTACTATGCTCTGAAAGAAAGCAGATTTCTGCAGACAAAGCAGAGGACAAATGCGGATAATGTTTATATCGAAGCGGTAGAGGGAATTCTGCCGGCGGTTGTGATCATTGGCTTTTTTGTATTGCTCAGACAAGTGATTTATGTGATGTTTGGTGTATACGGCTTACAGGAGCTGTTGGAAATCTTGTTCAATTTTCTGCTAAAGCCCTTGAAAAACGGTGTGGGCGCAGGACTGATCATAATCCTGCTGACGCATAGTCTGTGGTTTTTCGGTATTCACGGTCATAATATGCTGGATACAGTGATCAAACAGAACTTTATAGATGTGACAGCAGGTATTTTCAGTAAAACAATGCAGGATGTGTTTGTAAATCTGGGAGGAACGGGTGCAGCCCTGTGTCTGGTGATTGCCATACTATTGTTTGCAAAGAAAAAAGGAGCCCGTCAGCTGGCGGGCATGGCAGCACCGAGTGTACTGTTTAATATAAGTGAGATTGCGCTTTTTGGTATTCCCGTGATTTTGAATCCAATCTTCCTTATTCCGTTTTTGCTCGTACCGGTTTCTAATTTCCTGATCACATATGCAGCCATTTATCTCGGACTGGTTCCGCATGTGATCCGGGAGATAGACTGGACAACGCCGATCTTCCTGAGCGGCTATCAGGCAACCGGTTCCTGGGCAGGCGTGATTTTGCAGCTTGTCTGTCTGACGGTCGGTATTCTGATCTATAAGCCGTTTATCGGTTTGTATGAAAAGGAGAATGAGCGGCGTATGCTCCGGGATGTGAAACGTCTGGTAGAGGAGATGCAGCGGGAAGAGGAAAACATTGCAATCTCTTATCTGACGAAACGTGAGGATGATCTCGGGCATATAGCACGTATCCTGGCAGCAGATCTGGTGGATGCGGTTCGGAAAAAAGAACTGTTTCTGGTATATCAGCCTCAGGTAAACTGTGAGGAGGTCTGCATCGGTGTAGAAGCATTGATCCGCTGGAAGCATCCGGAGATCGGGTTCATTTATCCACCGCTGATCATCCAGCTTGCCAAGGAGAAAAAAGTACTGCATAAACTGGAAGAATATATTATTGATGAGGCAGCCAATGTACTATCCAGGCTGGAGCCGCTGATACCACAGGATTTCAAAATTTCCGTGAATATCACCAATGAATCTCTTGCATGGGATGATCTGGAAGAGCACATTGCGGAAGCAGTGGAAAAATACAAAATATCAAGCAAGTACCTATGTCTTGAGATAACAGAACAGGATGCACTTTCTTCTTCTGATGTTGTAACGGATAAGATCAGGAATCTGAAGGCGAGAGGACATCGTTTCCTGATCGATGATTTTGGAATGGGACATACCTCTCTTATGTATCTGCAGACAAATTATTTTGATGTGGTAAAGCTGGATGGTGCGCTGACGAGAGATATACTGACCAATGAGAGAAATAGAGATATCATTTCATCCATTGTATATCTGGGAAAATCTCTGCATTTTAAGATCATAGCAGAATATGTGGAGACAAAGGAGCAGAGAAATAAGCTGAAAGAGCTGGGATGCGATGCATTTCAGGGCTATTTGTACAGCAAACCGCTGGAATTTGATGCACTGATCAGATGGCTGGAGCAGCATAAATAACGGAAAAATAACTGGTATGGTAAAAATAATGCAAATTGGCTGTTTCGACGAAGCCACGCGCGTGTATAATAGCCTTCAAAGAATATATCGTTTTATGAGGAGGTCTATTATGAATAAGAAACTTACGACCAGTGTAACAGCAGCAATGCTTGCAGCCCTTACCTGTATTGCTACAATGGTGATCAAGGTTCCGACGATCGGAACAAATGGGTATGTCAATATCGGTGATTCTGTGGTAGTATTGTCAATGTGGATTTTAGGAAATCCTTATGGTGCACTTGCAGCGGGTATCGGTTCCGGTCTTGCGGATCTGATCTCAGGCTATGGCAGTTATGTACCGGGAACGGCAGTGATCAAATTTGCGATGGCTTTTGTGGGCTATCTGGTATATAAGGCAATGGCAAACGGAAAAATCCCGAAAACAGCAGCCTATATCGTCAGCAGTCTTGTAGCGGAAGTGATCATGGTAGCCGGCTACTTCTTATATGAAGCAACTTTCCTGGGATATGGTGTAGCGGCCGCAGCATCCATACCAAGTAATATGGTACAGGGTATTACCTGTCTGGTACTTGGTAATCTGCTGATCCAGGCGCTGTCAAGGGTTCCGTACATAAATGGATTGATGGTTGAAAAGAGGTAAGTATCATGTATGAGGAAATTACAGCACAGGCTGAAAAGGTAACGGAGGAGATCATCGGGGTATCGGGGATCAAAAAGGGTCAGATTCTCGTGGTCGGATGCTCAACAAGTGAGATCTGTGGAGACAAGATAGGAACGAACTCCAATCTGGATGTTGCAAAGGCTGCGTTCAAGGGCATTTACGGGGCAGCATGCAGAAAGGGCATTTATGTTGCGACGCAGTGCTGTGAACACCTGAACAGAGCGATCATTGTAGAGCGGGAAGCGGTTCCGTTTGCAGAGATTGTAAATGTAGTTCCGCAGCCAAAGGCGGGCGGTTCGCTTTCGACAACTGCTTATGAGACATTTCGTGATCCTGTGGCAGTGGAAGAGATCAAGGCGGATGCAGGTATTGATATCGGTGGAACGCTCATCGGTATGCACCTGAAAAAGGTGGCGGTTCCGGTAAGACTTGTCAACAATCATATCGGACAGGCTTATGTCTCCGCGGCGCGTACAAGGCCGAAATTTATTGGTGGACAAAGAGCCCATTATGATGATACATTAAAATAAGCAATTCAGAAGACGGCGGCTTCCTGCGAAGCCGCCGTTTCGTCTTTCTGTATAGGAAATTCCTTTGGAATCCTCTATACAGCAAAAGCAAGCAAGCTTGCAAGGATGCGCACACTTTATTCTGGAAAAGGGAAACAGGAGGGAATCCATGAAATTTTTGCATACGTCCGACTGGCATCTGGGCATGACCTGGAGAGGCGGTATTTCTTATCGGAAGGATCAGGAATTCATGATACGGCAGATCTGCCGTATCGCAGCAGAAGAGCAGGTAGACGGGATTCTTCTGGCAGGAGATATTTTTGACAAAAGCATAGCGTCACAGGAAGCACTGGAGCTATATGATGAGGCAATGACCGAAATCTGCAACGGACTCCGGATTCCTGTTTATCTGATCGCAGGGAACCATGACGGCGCACAGCGGATCGCGCAGTGCAGCGCGCTGCTGGAAAAAAGCGGGCTATATATTGCAGGTGCACTCACCGGAAAACCGCAGAAAGTGCGAAATGGGAATGTTGATATTTATCTGCTTCCATGGATCTCTACCGATAAGGTGCGTTATGTTTTCCCGGAGCAGGCAGAGAAGGTGCTGTCCATGGAGGACGCTTACAAAATTGTTCTGGACAGATACCGTGCGGATTTTACGCCCGGACAGAAAAATATATTGGTTGCGCACGCGTTTATTGTGAATGCGCAGACCTCGGAAAGCGACAGAGCTGCGGAAGTCGGGCGTGCAACAATGGTAAGCGCTTCGGTATTTGAAGGCTTTGATTATGTGGCACTGGGCCATCTGCACGGACCACAGCAGATCAGTGAAAGGATCCGTTACAGCGGAACGCCGATGGCATATTCCTTTGGAAAAGAAGAAAAGCAGGAGAAGAGTGTGACCGTTCTGGATACGGATACGATGCAGCAGAAAACAGTCAGTATGCCGCAGCTACATAAGAGAGTGACGCTGACAGGAAGCTTTGACGAACTGTTAGAGGCGGCTTATGAAGAAGAAATCCTGCGGGGCTACGTGCGGCTGGATGTAACAGACCGTTATGTGGGGATGGAGTCGGTGGCACTGCTCCGTGAGCGCTATAGCAATCTGCTTGAGGTAACGGGCAGGGACTTTGAGCGGGAAGATGCCAGGATCACAATGTCGGTCAATGAGCTGGAACAGGCAGACAAAGATCCTGACAAGATCTTTACAAGGTACTGTGAGGACATTCTGGAGCAGGAACCGGATACACATTTGAAAGCACTTTTTGACAAGGCGTGCAGAAGTTATGAAAAGGAGGCGGAGAGCAGATGAAACCATGTACGGTAGAGTTTCAGGCATTTGGACCTTATGCGGGGCATGAACTGGTGGATTTTGAAAAGCTCGCTGCCAGGGGACTGTTCCTGATCTGCGGCAAAACAGGAACCGGAAAAACAATGATACTGGATGCCATTACCTTTGCCTTGTACGGAAAGAGCAGCGGACACGGCAGGGACGATTTTGAGGCAATGCGCTGTACGAATGCGGCTTTTGACGTGACGACATATGTCAGGTTTACTTTTGAAAACAATGGAATCTATTATCGATTTGAGCGCAGACTGGAACGCAAACGGAAAAACTTGTCTGCTTCCTATATGGTATGGCAGAAGGACGAAAATGGAACGTGGACTGCAATGTTTGAAAATGCAAAGGAAAAAATGCTGAATGAGAAAGCGGAGGAAATCATCGGGCTTTCTTACGAGCAGTTCCGTCAGGTCATTGTATTGCCGCAGGGGCAGTTTGAAAAATTCCTGACTTCCGATTCGGCAGATAAGGAAAAGATCCTGACAAGTATTTTCGGTGAGGAAAAATGGCAGGCGGTCGCACAGCTCATGTTTGAAGAAGCAACGGAGCGCAGACAGCAGCTAAAGAGTCTGCAGGAGCAGATCAGCAACAGCCTGCAGGAGGAAGCCTGTGAAACGCTGGCAGAACTGGAAGCGGTCATTGCACAGAAAAAAGAAAGACTTGTTACAATGGAAACTGCTTATCAGGAAGGTGCCTGTGAAAAACAGATCAGAGAGCTTCGTGACAGACTGGCGCTTGTCAGCAGGTTTCAGGATCTGCGTAGGGGAAAGGCACGTGTCAGGGCATATGAGGAAAAACAGCATGATCGCGCGGAGCAGGAAAAAAGAATACAGGACGCCAGAAGGGCGGAAAAAGTGAAAGAACTGCTTTTGGAACTGCACAGGGCAGAAGCTGCACAGGCAGAAAGAAAGACGGCAGTGCGGGCAGCGGATCAGGCAGCAGGGCAGGCGAAACAGCAGGCAGAACAGATCCTTTTGCAGGTGACGGCGCAGCAGCAAAAAAACGATGAGATTGAGGAAAAGAAAGCGCAGAAGATACAGCTCACAGCAAAAATAACGGATTATGAAAGTATAGCAGCATTGGAACAGAACTTTCAAAAACAACGAAAGGCTGCAGAATCCGCTTTGCAGGAGGCTGAGCAGGAAAAACAGGTTTATGAGAGCTACGCCCCCAAGCTGGTCATGCTCCATGAGGCATATGAAACCGACATGGAAGAACATCGAAAACTGCTTGCAGCCTATCTGGCAGGCATTACAGGAGAACTGGCAGCCTCCCTTGTCGAAGGACAGCCTTGTCCGGTCTGTGGCAGCAGAGAGCATCCGCAGAAGGCAGTGAGGACAGAGGCAGATACGTCCAAAGAGCACGTAGAAGAAAAAAGAACTGAAGCGGAAGCTGTTTATCAGAAACTGCAGCAGACGATGCAAAAGCAGGAGCAGGCAAAAAAGAAGTATGAGGAAAAGCAGAGACTGGCACAGGAACTGCAGCTTGCAAAGGAAACTGCCTATACAAGACTGGCGGAAATGCAAAACAATCTGATCCCGGAGATAGGATCGCTTGCAGAGCTGCAAAAGAAGCTGCAGCAGCTGACCGATGAGATCGGGAAGGATACGGAGAAGCTGCAGAGCCTGACAAAGATGCTGGAACAGGCAAACAACACCGTAGCGGAGACGGCGGCAAAAGCGGAGCTTGCGCGTCAGGAGGAAGAACTGACACAAAAGAAACAGGAAGCAGCTATGCAGGCGGTGGTAAAGGGGCTTTCGGAACATGGATTTGCTGATATCAAAGAGGCGGAACAGCTGCTGATGGGCGAGAAGGAGCTGGAAGGTATGCGGCGGCAGATCGCGGATTATGATGCGGGTAAAAAGGCAGCAGAGGAACAGGTAATGCGTCTGCAGGAGGAGCTTGGCAGGCAGCAGGAGCCGGATGAGGAAGCCTGTAAAACTGAGCTGGCACGGCTGGAGAAGCTGCAGGAAACTTATGCAAAGGAAACAGCGGTTCTTTCAGAGACGATCAGACGGCTCTCCGAAAAAGCGGATAAACTTGCACTGGCAGGAGAGCGACTTGAAGAAAAGCTGCTGGAGGCAGAGCAGGATCTGGCATTTGCCAAAAAGCTGCGCGGAGACGCCGGAACCGGACTGCAGAGATATGTGCTGGGCATTTTGTTCTCTTCTGTGATAGCAGCAGCTAACCGAATGCTCTCCATGGTGCACGGCGGCAGATACCGGTTATTCAGATCGGATGAAAAGGCACAGGGCAGTAATAAAAGAGGTCTGGAACTGAAAGTATACGATAAAAACAGCGAGGAACATGAGGGACGGTTTGTCAGTACTCTTTCAGGCGGCGAAAAATTTCTGGCTTCGCTTGCCCTGTCGATCGGGATGTCAACGATCGCGCAAAAGAGTGGAATCCGGATAGAAGCACTGTTTATTGATGAGGGATTTGGTTCGCTTGATGAAGATTCCATTACGGATGCCATGCAGATCCTTGGCAGTATCCAGCAGGCAAACGGCCTTGTAGGGATCATATCCCATGTGCAGCTTCTGCAGGAGCGTATTCCTACAAAACTGCGCGTGGAAGAAACGGAAAAAGGCAGTCATATCATACAGACGATCGGATAAAGACACCTGTCTAAAACTATCCTTTTGGTTAGTTTTAGACAGGTATTTTTTCTGATAGAATAAATATGTATCTGTGAGGACAGTTGTGCATAGCTTTATTGTGTAAAGGAGAAAGGAAATGAAAGGTAAAGGGAGAATCAGAAAACAACTGCAGGCATATCTGTGTATGCTGGCTATGGTGGTACAGTCACTGACACCGGTCGTGCAGGTATCTGCAGAAGAAGTGACAACAGTGGACGTATCCGCGCAGGCAGCAGAAGCCGAAATGGATGCAGAAAATGCAGAAGATATTGAAACAGTATCGGACGCAGGGATCAGGCAGGAGATACCGACCTGTAATATCACGGATGGCACATTTGAAGAAGCGGATGGCTGGTCTTTCAGGAATGTCACAGAGTTTGGGTATAAGCAGGTTACGATCCGGAAGAACGGAACTTATCGTCTGACGGGAAGTAATGCATTGGAAGGATATAACTTTTATATCAATGTAGAAAGCGGGCTGGATGATGTAACACTCATTCTGGATGATGTCGTGATCCAAAATCCATATTATGGTTATCCGGGAATAGAACCGGAAACGGCACAGGCGGCAGCTGGGCAGGAAGCGGTCAGCACCTATCAGCAGAGCTGCCCTATGGAGGAAAAACATATACCGCTTGTTCTGGGAAGTGATACAAAGGTAACCTTACAGGGAACAGCGTCCATGGAAGGCAGTGAAAAACAGGGAGCTACTGTCTGGGGCGATGAAGGCAGTTCTTTGATCTATGAGGAGGGCGTATTTTATGGGATGGCTGCGAAAGCGTCTAATTTAGATATCCAAAATGCGCTCTTATTTCTTAGAGGAGTTTATGCTGGCTCAGAGACAGAGAAACTCACAGTATGTCATAATATTAATACAATTTCAGAGGGACTGGATCTGGAAAGTGTATGGATCGGCGGGCAGAACTATGATGTGAGCGGACTGGGGATCCAAACCAAAGAAAACAGACTGCTTCTGTGCAAAAATTTTACCAATACACCGTCGATCACGTTTTTGTTTGATGGTGGAATACTTTACAGTTATCGTTATTTAAAAGCGATCCGGCATTATAAACAAGTTGAGCCGATGCAGGAGCATTGCACGGTCATTTATGAGGAAGATGGCTATGAGGTGGGCAGAGCTTATTGCGTGCCCGGTGGAAATGTGGAACTCTGGCCTTCCAATGAAAATGCACAAATGCAATATGTGGTAAAGGATACCGGAGAGAGCTTTGATGGCTGCAATGTGACAGAGGATATGATAGTAGAGCTTCTGCCGGATACTGCTTATAAGATCGATGTGACGATCAATGGAGAAGTAAAGCAGTTTACAAGAGGAACTTCTCTGCCGGAAGGATATTTTTATATCGAACAAAACGAATTTGGCAACCAGACAGTATATGACTGCAGGAAGGGAAAGGAGACTGTTGTTGTCAAGAAACCGCTTGATCTGCTGGCTCTGCCATGTGGAGAAGCAACGGATCATTTGGAATTTCTGATCGATTCTGCAGAAAGCCTGTATGCTTATGAAACTTTACTGCGTATAGGGTATAGTGAAGATGGTGAAACTGCATCTGAAGCATACCTGAAACTGACAGCGGATATTACATTAGATCATATGCTGGAGACATTTGGTGGGACGCTGGACGGTCAGAACCATACGATCACACTGGAACTGACAAAAGACAAAACAAATAAAATTGTTAATGTTGGTCTGTTTCAAGTTCTGGAAGGTACTGTTAAAAATCTGACCATTGACGGCAGTATAGAAATAGATGAACCATTCAAGTCAAATGTAGGCGGTCTTGCCGGTTATATGGACTGCAGCAATGCATCCATTGATAACTGCATATCTGATGTGAATATATATCTTTCCGGCGAGGATATGCAGGCAGGCGGACTGGTTGGTGAGATCATTGTATCAGACGGAGAGCTGCAGATCAGGAACTGTAAGATGACAGGTCTGATCAGTATGGCAGGAACAAATTCTGCGCTGGCAGGTCTGGCTGCATTTTCAAAAGGAACGGTGGAGATCTCTGACTGTAGTGTAAAGGGGGAGCTCTGGCAGACCGGAGCGGTCAGCTATGTTGGTGGAATTGTTGGGAATGCATACTACAGCAATTTCAAGGCAGAACGCTGTAGTGTGCTGGGAGAAAGCCGGATAGAAGAGGCAGGCATGATCAGTGGAATTGCCAATACATCATCAGCATCTGATCTGCAGATAGAGGACTGTATCGTAGCGGGAGAACTGACGCTTTCATCTGATGCAGCAAGCGTATTTGGGATTACACATAGTACGGAGAACAGTACTGTGAAAAATTGCTTTGATTACTTAAAGGTAATGGATACAGATGGAACAGTAGTTTCCCATGAAGAACCAGTATACAAGGAGTCTGTTGAGAACTGCTATCTGTATCAATGGGAAAAGGATGCGCAGCCTACATTGAAATTAAAAACAGTAACAAAGGAGCAGGTGGAAAACGGGGAGCTTTGTGAGCTGTTAAATGCAGGAAGGACAGAGCCTGCCATATGGTATCAGACAATTGGAACAGACGCTTATCCACTGCCTGATAAAACCGCAAAACCTTCTGCGCCGACAGAGGAACAAGAGCATACCTATCAGTTCCTTGGCATGAACTGGTCTGAAGACGGGGCAGGCAATGTGAGTGCAGAGGGCAGTTTCCGCTGTAAAAACTGTAAGGACTCTGTGACAGAGGCTGTGATCACAGAAGAGCAGGAAGGCTCTGCCTGTGAAGAAGACAGCCGTATCTATTACACAGCAACAATTACCAGAGATGGAAAAAACTATACAGGGGAAAAAATTGTCAAGATTCCTGCAACCGGTCATACATATGGTAACTGGGAGCTTGCAGCAGATAAAACGGGTGTAAGAGTATGTCAGAATAAGGCATGCGATAAAAAAGAAATATGCGATCATATGGTAAGGGGAAAAATGAAAGCGTTGGAAGGCACCGCCGGTTGCAGCTTAAGTGAGTCCTGCAGCAGTCTTTTTGATGGAGACGTGCACACAAAGTGGTGTACGGGTAATACGAGTGCCTATGTGATCTTTCAAACAGAAAATGCCGTGGCACCGACCGGGTACATTCTGACTACCGGAAATGATAATAAAACAGATCCGGGCAGAAATCCAAAGTCCTGGAAATTATATGCGATGAATGCAGAGACTGTACCTGACCGAAATGCGGAAGGCTGGGTAGAGATCGCTTCCGTGAGTGATGACACGACAATGCAGGATGAGAATTTCAAAGATTATAAATTCACTATGACAAGACCTGCGGAGAAGTATTGTTATTTCAAATTAGAAATTACGGCGATACATGGAAAACGGATCATGCAGTTATCCGAATTCAGGTTATTGACGGAAAGCAGCACCTATACAAAAACGGTTTCTGCAGATGACTGTATCCCCGCCGATTATGAAGCTACCTTCTGCAGCGTATGTGGACTGAATATTTCTGAGGAACAGGAGAAGGAAAACCATGCATATGTAGAAGAGTTGATCGCCCCTGAGGTGCAGAAGAAGAGTGAAGCGACCTGCGAGAAGAAAGCTGTTTACTATGCAATCTGTAAAAGATGTCACAGACTGGATCCTGCGCAGACCTTTGAAGCCGGAGCGTGTGGACCGCACATGATGGGACCGGCGCTGGAGTATCGGTGGAATAAGGACGATAGCTGTGACCTTGTATATATATGCTTCGCATGTAAGTCAACCCTGACGAAAAAGATGGAGGTAACAAGAAAAGACTTGCAGGCGCGTACCTGTGTGCAGTCCGGGAAATATGTACTTTCCGCAGTGCTGGAAGAAGATAATTTCAAATACAAAGCACCGGACATGGAAGTGAAAGTGCCTGCAGCCGGTCATGCACTTGCAGGCGGCAGCATGAAATTTACAAAAGTGACCGGTACAGACGGTAAGCCTGTGATAACTGCGCAGCTCCCGGTCCACTGCAATAATGAAAATTGTACTTACCGGCAGAATATCCCTGCTATCGTAGAAGCGGGAAAGGATACAGCAACCTGCGTGGCAGACGGCGCGGTTATCTATACCGCAAAGGTGATCTGGAACGCACAGACCTATACAGATACCTATCAGATAAAAACAGCGAAGCTTGGACATAAGCTGAAGAGCCATGTGGCAAAGAAGGATGCGACAACAGAGCAGGCGGGTATGCAGGCATACTATACCTGTGAAAACTGCGACGGTAAATTTGCGGATCAGGCACTGACAAAGCCTGTAACAGATGCAGAGCTGGCGATCCCGAAGCTGACAGCGCCGGAAGGGCAGCCAAACCAGAACCCGCAGCCAAGCCAGAATCCACAGCCGGGACAGAATCCGCAAGGGGATCAGAAGCCGGATACAAAGCCGGAAGTGATCAAGCAGAAGGATGGATCAAGTATTACCATTCTCAATAAGAAGAAAAAAGAGGTCAGCTATACAGGAGCAAAGAAAACAAAAGCATCGCTGACAGTACCTGCAAAAGTAAAAATCGGCAAGAAAACCTACAAAGTGACAAAACTTGCAGATTATGCATTCAAAGGAAACAGGAAGCTGAAAAAGCTGACACTTCCGAAAAACTGCTCTTACATTGGAACGGAAGTTTTTTCCGGCTGTACAAAACTCAAAACACTGACGATCAGGTCCACCAAACTGACCGCGCAGACAGTTGCGGACAATGCATTTCAGGGAATGAGTAAAAAGACCGTGATCAAAGTGCCAAAGAGCAAGCTGAAGGAATACAGGAAATTATTCAGAGCGAAGGGACTTGATAAAAAAGTGAAGCTGAAGGCAATTTAGCCAAAACTTAGCCAAAACTATCCTTTTGGTTAGTTTCGGATGAGCATATTTTTTGCTAAAATAAATAAAATTATGTATCTGCGAGGACAGTCGTACATAGTTTTATTGTGTAAAAGGGGTTGAGACTGCGTATGTCAGAAGAAAGAGATGGGTTTTATGTCTTTCCCGAACGGGCAAAGGCAAAGCTGCGAAAAGCATATACGGAAAAACAGCCGGTTTATATTTACGGAATGGTCGGCTACGGGAAAACTGCGCTTGTCGAGCAGTTTCTCGGAAAAAAGAAATACATATACTTTGATGCAGCATCATCACCCCTTGCCTGTCTTGAGGCTCTGCATACGCAGTCGATACTGGTGGTGGACAATCTGCAGTTTCTGGAGAATGAGTTTGTTAAAGACCGTCTGCTGGAGCTGATCAGACAGTCGGAGCTGTGGCTGATCTTTATATCCAGATCCAAATGCCCGGGCTGGCTGATCAGTGCTTATCTGAAATATCGAAATTTCTGTACGATCACAGAAACAGATCTGGAACTTTCCGAAGAAGAAATAAGAAGCTATTTAAAAGGAAGAGGAATAGAAGAATACGGACCGAATGATGTCCGCTTTGTGCAGTCCTATTGCAGAGGACATGGACTTGCGATCCGCCTTCTGTGCGATCAGGCACTGATCGAAGGACGACCGGTGAAGGGACAGGATGTGTTTGACCCCGATCTGTTTGAACGATCCAGACTGGTATTCTGGGACTATGTAGACAGGGAAGTCTATCAGAAATGGGATGAAGAACTGATCGATTTTATTATGAAGATCAGTATTGTACAGGAGTTTACACTGGAGCTTGCCACTGAGATCTCCGGTAGTGCGAGAGCACGCTATTATCTGGAGGCAGCAGTCAGTGTCGGCAATTTTGTGACAATAGAAAAAGATATTTATCGTTTTGAAGAAAATGTGGTACAGAGCATGGAACGCAGGCGTTACCTGAAGCTGACGCAGGAGCAGATCTATGAGCTGTATTATAATGCCGGTCTGTATTATCGAAAGCACGGACAGGTCGTGCAGGCACTGGAGATGTTCCAGAAGTGCCATCATGTCGGACAGATCAGCGAGATCCTGATCGAAAATGCGAAATATAATCCGTCCGTTACTTATATGTATGAGCTGCGCAAATACTATCTGGAAATGGATGAGAAGGCTGTGCGGGACAGAGTGGAGCTGATCGCCGGACTTTGTATGATCCAGTCGCTGCGGCTGGATGTGGAAAAGAGTGAATACTGGTACAGCATTCTGCAGGAAAAAGAACGCATGGCAGAAGGGAAGACAAAGCGGCTTGCCAGAAGCTATCTGGCATATCTGGATATTGCACTTCCGCATCGGGGAAGCAGCAACATCGCAGATCTGATCAAAAAATCAGCAACGCTTCTGATGAACCGAGAAATATCCCTGCCCGAATTTTCCGTCACCTCCAATGCACCGACGATGATGAACGGCGGCAAGGATTTCTGTGAATGGAGCAGACATGATAAAGAGCTGGCAAGTACACTGGGGAAGATCGTTCCGTTTGTACTTGGAAAAGCGGGAGAAGGTCTTGTGGAACTGGCACTGGCGGAAAGCAGCTTTGAAAAGGGACTGGATGATTATGAGGTCATGCGTCTGATCGCCAAAGGACAGATGAAGGCGGATGCAGCAGGAAAACTGGAGCAAAGCTATGTCGGAGCAGGACTGATGGCAAGGCTGCATTTATATAACGGACATCCGGAGGATGCGGTAGAGCTGCTGGTATCCTTTAAAGAACGGGCGCAGGCAGCAGAAAAACAGAAGATCGTATGGAATATTGAAAACATGCTTTGTCAGATCGCCATGTATACAGAGCAGAAAACAGAGGTGGATAACTGGCTTTTGCAGGCACCGGATGAGAATCAGGAATTTTACTGCATGGAGCGGTATCGTTATCTGACAAAGGTACATATTTATCTGGCAATGAAGCGATATGATGCAGCAAATGCACTTTTGCAGAAGCTGCTGTATTATGCGCAGCTTTATAGCAGGACTTATATCCGGATGGAGTGTGAGCTTTTGGACGCGATCCTGCAAAAAGAACTGGGACTGCCATGGGAAGAAAATTTCCAGAAGCTGCTCAGTCAGGCAGAGATCTATAGCTTTACCAGAGTGATCTCGCAGGAAGCAGGCATGGCGCACAGGCTTTTGAAAGCAAAAAGCTGGACATTCCGGGATAACAGCTATAAAAAACGGCTGTATGCGGAAACGGAGAAGATGGCAAAGCAGTATCCGGGATATATGAGCTTTCAGGGAAAGTTGGAAGGACCGATCGAGGATAAGGCGCTTCAGATCTTAAAGCTGCAGGCGTTGGGGCGTTCCAATGAAAAAATCGCGGAAGAGCTGCATATCAGCGTCAGCACAGTCAAGTATCATTGCAGGGAAAATTACAGAAAGCTGGGCGTCAACGGAAAAGCAGCAGCGATCGCCGAAGCCCGCAAGAGACAACTGATATAAAGGGAATTCAGATAGAAAAATGTGTAAAGGAGAAAGAAAGTGAAAGGAAACAGGAAAATCAGAAAACAGCTGCAGGCATATCTTTGCATGCTGGTCATGGCAGTACAATCGCTGACGCCGGTCATGCAGGTATCTGCAGAGGAAGTGACAACAGTGGATGTATCTGCGCAGGCAGCAGAAGCAGAGATGGATGCAGAGAATGCGTCTGATGCTGTGACAGTATCAGATGCAGGAACCACGCAGGAGATACCGGTCTGCGATATCACGGAGGGAACACTTGATGAAGCAGATGGCTGGTCTATTAACGATGAAGCCGAGTATGGGTATAAGGAGCTCACGATCCAGAAGAATGGCACCTATCGCCTGACAGGAAGTAATGCGGCAGGGTATAATTTTTATATCATTGTAGAAAGCGGGCTGGATGCTGTAAAGCTCATCATGGATGATGTCGTGATCCGTAATGCCTATAGGGAATACAATATAATGGCGGCAGATTCGCAGGAACCGATCAGTACTTACGTGCAGCAGAGCGATCTTGTAAAGAGAGATCATATGCCGCTTATTCTGGAAAGTGGTACAGAGGTAACTTTACAGGGAACAGCGTTCCTAGAAGGAAGCCAAGAATATGCAACAGCGATCTGGGGCGATGACGGCAGTTCCCTGATCTGTGAAGACGGCGTATTTCATGTGAATGATATTATAGTATCCTATTTCCATATCAAGGATGCTCTGTTATGGAACAGGTATGTTGATGGGGAGAGAGATGAGGAACTGGAATATACATATATTAATGACGTATCAAAGGATCTGGAACTGGAAAGTGTATGGCTTGGCGGACAGAAATATGACGTGAGCGGACTGGGGATCGAGATAAAATACGGTTGGCTGGAAGAATTTATGACGAATCGTGTCAATACACCGGCATTCGAGTTTCTATTTGATGGTGGAATACTTTACAGCTATCGCTTCTCCAAAGCAATTTGGGAATATAAACGTGTTGTGCCGACGCAGGAACATTGCACGGTCATTTACGAGGAAGATGGCTATGAAGTGGGCAGAGCCTATTGCATACCAGGTGGAAACGTGGAGCTCTGGCCTTCCAATGAGGAAGCGCAGATGCAGTATGTGGTAAAAGAAACCGGAGAGAGCTTTGATGGCTGCAATGTGACAGAAGATATGACAGTAGAGCTTTTGCCGGATATAGCTTATGGGATCGACGTAACGATCAATGGAGAGGTGCAGCGGTTTGCGCGGGGAGATTCTCTGCCGGAAGGATATTTTTATATCGAGACATATCCAAATGGCAGTTATCAAACTGCTTATGACTGCAGACCGGGAAAAGAGCAGGTAGTTGTGAAAAAGTCTATGCAGCTGTTGGCTCTGCGGTGTGGGGACAGTGCGGATCATCTGGAATTTATGATCGATTCCGCAGAAGACCTGAATACCTACTCAATGTTATTATCTCAAAATTATCAGAAAAACGGTGTGAAGGCATCTGAGGCAGAGCTGAAGCTGACAAAAGATATTACAGTAGACAGTATGATAAGTGACAGTTATAATTACGCTCCGTTTTATGGCACGCTGGATGGGCAGAACCATACGATCACACTGGATCTGACGGTGGACGAAGGGGATAAGAAAGATGCTGCCGGTCTGTTTCAGCGTCTGGCAGGAACCGTCAAAAATCTGACGATTGATGGCAGGATGGAAGTGCAGGACAGGAGTATTGCGGTTGGTGGTATTGCCGGTATTGTATGCGGTGAAAAAACTCTGATCAGTCATTGCAGATCTGACGTGGATATCTATATAGAAGGAAGCGAAATGGAGGCAGGTGGACTCGTTGGCATGGTTGATGCAGGCAGCCTGCAGATCAGTGACAGCAGTATGAATGGTACGATAAATGTGGACAACAGCAGCAGTAGTTATATTGCCGGTCTTGTAGGATATTTTGATGCAGGCAGCCTGCAGATCGATCGATGCCATGTAACAAGTGTTATGGATATTACATCTGAATATACGATCGTATCGGGTATAGCCAATAAACTGGCAAATGCGCAGGACATGACGATCAATAATTGTTATGTAAGTGGAGCGATCAAACGCGGTAAACAAGGAAAAAGCGGGTTAGACATATACGGACTTGCTTATGCACTCGAATCGGATTCAGATAGCAGGGGAACAGTCACAAACTGTTATAATGATGCAGAAGAGAAAGATAGTATGAATGGAAGCATTGCACTTACAACAGTTGGTGGCGCATTGCAGACGGATAACTGTTATTATGTGAAAGGGCAGTGCGAAGAGCAGCCGGAGCTTACGGGCGTGACAGAAGAACAGGTCAAAAACGGAGCATTATGTTACCTGTTAAATCAGGGCAATACGGAAGCTCCGATCTGGTATCAGACGATTGGTTCAGATCTGCGCCCGGTAACGGAAGCAGATGGGCATGCAGTCGTATATGAAAAGACAGACAGTGAAACAGGAAATAAGGTCTATGAAAATGACGAAGGAACTGTTGTTTCACCGGAAGTCCATAAATACCGGTATGTAGATATGGAATTTAGGGCAGAAAGCAATGAGGTTACTGCTTATGCTGTATTCCGTTGTGAGAACTGTAAGGAAATAATAGTAGAGCCTGCAGAAGTAACAATAGAAAGAATAGAGCCGGACTGTGAAGAGGACGGAGAGATCCTTTATACAGCAACACTGACCAAGGATGGCAAAACTTATACAGGCAGCATGGAAGAGACAATCCCAGCGACCGGACACAACTATGGCAGCTGGGAGCTGACTGCAAATGGAGATGGAATCCGGGTTTGTCAGAATCCGGACTGTGATGAATATGAGGAGTGTGATCATAGTCGTGAGGAACCTTATCAGAAAGTTGTATCTGCAAATGACTGTATTCCGGTTGATTATGAAGCAACCTTCTGCAGCGTATGTGGACTGAATATTTCTGATGAACAGGAACAAGAAAGCCATGCATATGTAGAAGAGTTAATTGCCCCGGAGGCACAGAAGAAGAGTGGAGCAACCTGTGAGGAGAAGGCTGTTTACTTTGCAATCTGTAAAAGATGTCACAGGCTTGACCTGGAGCATACCTTTGAAGCTGGAGAGTGTAAACCACATACGATCGGAGAAGTGAGAGGATATCGGTGGAATCAGGACAATAGTTGTGACCTTATATATGAATGTTACGAGTGTGAGTCAATCCAGACGAAAAAGATGGAAGTAACAAGAACGGTCTTACAGGAACGTACCTGTATGCAGTCCGGGAAATATGTATATTCCGCAGTGCTGGAAGAGGACGACGACGATGTTTATGAAGCACCGGACAAAGAAGTGAAAGTGCCTGCAACCGGGCATGCACTGGCAGGCGGCAAAATAGAATTTGCAGAAGTGACTGGCGCGGATGGTAAGCCAGTGGTAACTGCGCTGCTTCCGATCCACTGCAATAATGAAAATTGTACTTATCGGCAGAATATTCCTGCTATCGTAGAAGCAGGAAAGAATACAGCAACCTGCGTAGCAGACGGTGCGGTTACTTACACCGCGAAGGTAATCTGGAATGCACAGACCTATACAGATACGTATCAGGTAAAGATGGCAAAGCTTGGCCATAAGCTGAAGAGCCATGTGGCAAAGAAGGATGCGACAACAGAGCAGGCAGGTATGCAGGCATACTACACCTGTGAAAACTGTGACAGCAAATTTGCGGATCAGGCATTGACAAAGTCTGTAACAGATGCAGAACTTGTTATTCCGAAGCTTGCGCCGAAGCCGAGCGCAGCACCAAGCCAGCAGCCAAGCGCAGCACCGAGCCAGAAGCCGAGCGCAGCACCGGTTATGATCCGCAGGAAGGATGGATCGGGTGTTACAATGTTAAATAAGAAGGAAGTCAGCTATACAGGGGCAAAGAAAACCAAAACAACGCTGACAGTACCTTCAAAAGTAAAAATCGGCAGGAAAAATTATAAAGTAACAAAACTTGCAGATTATGCTTTCAAAGGAAACAAGAAACTGAAAAAGCTGACACTTCCGAAAAACTGCTGTTATATTGGAACAGAAGCTTTTTCCGGATGTACGAAGCTTAAAACACTGACGATCAAGTCTGCCAAACTGACAGGCAAAACAGTCGCGGACAACGCATTTAAGGGAATGAGAAAAAAGACTGTGATCAAGGTGCCAAAGAGCAAACTGAAGGAATACAGGAAATTGTTCAGGGACAAAGGACTTAACAAAAAGGTTAAAGTGATGGCATTCAAGTAAAAACAACACATAATGCCACAAAAAGCCGTGTCATGGTAAAAAAACATGACACGGCTTTTACTGACTAAAAAATGTTTAAATTTCAGCTTCTGTTTAGGTAACTGTTTTAAAGTAAAAACGAATGTGCTAACATAAAGCCTTAGGAGGCGGAAAATGAGATTATTACTGGTAGAAGATGAAAAGGAGCTGGCAAGGGCACTTGTGACGGTACTGACTTATAATCATTATTCTGTGGATGAAGTATATGATGGTGAGCAGGCAGTGGTATATCTGGAAAACGTAAATTATGATGGTGTGATCCTGGATATCATGCTGCCAAAACTGGACGGGATTTCTGTCCTGAAAAAAATAAGGGCACAGGGGAATCAGGTTCCTGTATTGATCCTGTCGGCAAGATCGGCACTGGAGGATAAGGTGAACGGGCTGGACTGTGGGGCAGATGATTATCTGACAAAGCCGTTTGCGACAAAGGAACTCCTCGCACGTGTACGTGCAATGACAAGGCGCAGGGAAAACGTAATGGAGCCAAATCTGGCGTTTGAAGATTTGGAATTGTCCGCAACTTCATTTCAGCTTGGCTGCAATGGAGAATGGGTCTACCTTGCCAACAAGGAATATCAGATGATGGAAATGCTGTTGAAGAATCCCAGATGTGTCCTCTCTGCCGAACAGTTTATTGAGGCGATCTGGGGTTATGAAAGCGATGTGGAAAACAATGTGGTCTGGACCTATATATCCAGACTGCGCAGGATTTTAAAACAGCTTGATTCTCATACGGTCATCCGGACGGCAAAGGGGATCGGTTTTGCATTGGAGAAAGACGATGATTAAGCAGCTACAAAGACGATTTATCAAAATTGCCATGCTTTCCTTTTGTATTGTGGTCTTTCTGATCGTAGGTCTGACAAATCTGTTGAATTATCTGCGTGTCAGACAGGAAATCGAGGAAAATCTGTCGGTTGTACTGGAAAATCTGGATGTGATCCAACAGACAGAAAAAAACTGGAAATGGAGCTATGGACGGAAGGATACGGAAGATAGCTACATATATGCGGAAGATACGGATACAAAAGAAGATATTGATGCTATTTTGAGCGGTGTCCGGTTTTTTACGGTAACACTGGATGCGGATGGAAAAGTGATCAAAACGAATACAAGAAATACCAATACGGTAGATGCCCGGCGTGCTTCGGAGATTGCACTTGACCTGTATCGAAGAGGAAAAAAAGACGGCTATGGAACGTATAGCCGGTACAAGGCAATTTCTTCAGGAGACGATCTGATCTACGTTTTTGTTAATTGTAAGCGGAAGATGCGGGAATGCAATAACATTTTGAAAGTAAGTCTGATCAGCGCAGTCATAGAGTTGATCGCAGTCTTTTTTCCGGTTTATTTCTTTTCAAGGGCTGTTGTCAGACCGGTGCAGGAAAGTGTAGATAAACAGAAAGCGTTTATTACAAATGCAGGGCATGAGATCAAAACGCCTCTGACGATCATAGATGCCAATACCGATGTCATCGAACTGACAAGTGGTGAAACCGAGTGGACGAAAAGCATCAGAAATCAGATCAGGAGATTGACAAAATTGACAGAGGAACTGGTGGGGCTTGCCAAACTGCAGGAAATAGAAGAATTGCCGGAGCAACAGAAAATTGATCTTTCTGCACTTTTGCTGGAAGCCTGTGAGCAATTTGAAACCGTAGCAAAAACACACCGGAAAAAATTGGACTGGGATCTGCAGGAAAATCTGGCCGTATTTGGAGATGAGGCAATGTTGGAACGTGTCCTCTCTATATTATTGGATAATGCAGTGAAGTATGCAGATGATGGAACTAAGATCTCCGCGGTTTTAAAGAAAAACGGAAAATATGTTGTGCTGGAAGTAAGGAATTATGCAGCCTGCATGAAAAAAGGAAAACATATGGATTTGTTTGAGCGCTTCTATCGGGCTGACAGCTCCCATAACTCCACTACGGGCGGGCATGGAATCGGATTATCCAATGCACAGGCCATAGTGGAATTACATAAAGGCAAAATAACGGCATACAGCCCGGCTGATGGGCAAATCTGTTTTCAGATCCGTCTGTAAAGGATATTTTATAACAATTTTGACAAAATTTAAGTTGGTTTTAAGTAGGATATTTATACTATGCTAGGTTTTTACGGGAAGTATCGGTATTTACAAATACCTATGACCGGATTTATTATTGATTACGAGTTGGAGGAAAGATACAGATGTCGGTTGTATCGTATTCATTTTTGCTGTTTTTATTGATCGTATGTATGGTCTACTATATTGTACCAAAGAAATGGCAGTGGGTTGTTCTGCTGGCAGCAGGCATTGTATTTTATGCCGGTGCCGGTGTGTCCTATCTGGCAGTTGTCGGACTGACAGCACTGGTTGTCTATGGCTGTTCGCTTCTGATGCAGAAAAATCTGGATCAGCAGGAAGAACTGCTCAAAGATGCGGACCGGAAAGCTGCTCGAAAGATCAAAAATGAAATGAAGCATAAGAGAAAACGGGTGCTTGTGGCAGGACTGATCGTTGTGATCGGTATTCTGGTACTTTTTAAGGGAAGTGACTTCCTGATTGAGAATCTGAATGTTCTGCTATCGCATACCGTACATACACAGATCAGCGCATGGAAGCTGATCGCACCTCTCGGTATTTCTTTTTATTCATTTATGATGATTGCCTATCTGGTCGATCTGTATCATGGCAAGATCAGTGCACAGAAGAATTTTCTGAAGTATCTGACGTATGTGCTGTATTTTCCGCATATTACACAGGGACCGATCGGCAGGTATGATCCGCTCGGGACGGAAATGTTTGCAGAGCACCGGTTTGACTATGATATGTTCCGGAAAGGCATCTGGCTCATGATCTGGGGCTATTTCAAAAAGCTGGTAATTGCAGACCGCGTAGCTCCTTTTGTGACTACAGTGATCAAAAATGCACCGGATTATTCCGGACCGATCTTTTTACTGGTCGGTGTCGTCTATTCTATTCAGATCTATTGTGATTTTTCGGGTTGTATGGATATTGTGCGCGGATCTTCCGAATGTCTGGGAATCCGCTTAAAGGAAAACTTCCGCCGTCCGTATTTTTCACGCAATATGCCTGAGTTCTGGAGACGCTGGCATATTTCGCTCGGTGAGTTTTTCCGGGAAAATGTATTTTATCCGGTTTCTACTTCTGCGCTGTTTTTGAAACTGAACACAGCGGGCAGAAAACGGTTTGGAAATGAATGGGGCAGAAACATTGCTTCCTGTCTGCCTATTTTATGTGTCTGGATCCTGACAGGTGTCTGGCACGGAGCAAACTGGAATTATATCGGCTGGGGTGTTTACCATGGCATTCTGATCTGTTTATCCGCCATGTTTGAACAGCCGATCAAAAATCTGATGGAAAAAGCAAAGATCAATACTGATCATATGGCATTTCAGGTATTTCAGATGATCCGGACATTTTTCCTGTGTCTGATCGGACGACTGATCTTCCTCGGAAACGGACTTTCCGATTCCTTTTATATGATCGGATCTGCTTTTTGCAGACCACAGGCTGCTTATACAATGAAACTGTTTGTGCTGCGCAGGAAAGAATGGGCTTTTGTACTTGTCTGCATGCTGCTTCTGCTTGCGGTTTCGATCGCGCAGGAAATACTGGAACGCCGCGGGATCAATATAACGATCCGTGACTGGCTGGGCAGCAGAAATGTGATCTTCAGGGGTGCGGTGCTTCTTGCAGGTGTTCTGCTGATCCTCTGCTTTGGTGTGTACGGAGCAGGTGCAGGTGCGACATTCATTTATGAGCAGTTTTAAACGGAGGAACGAAAATGAGTACAACAAGAAAAAAAGTGCTGAAGACGGTGGCGGGCATTTTAATCTTCCTGTTTTTGCTGATAACGATCATCAATCTGCTCGGGCCGCTTTTCAGACCTAAAGGACAGGATTTTGACGGCTGGCAGTATTTTTATGCGGAAGACAATAACACGATCAATGCAGCGATGATCGGATCCAGCGCTATGTACAGATACTGGCTCCCGGCGCAGGCCTATGAGGAACAGGGATTTACCTCCTGTATGATCTCACAGTCCTGTCAGAATATCAGAGCGGTTCCGTATATTATGGAGGAAACCTTGAAAAGTCAGGATGTAGACCTGTTTGTGGTAGAACTGAGACAGGTAGTGGTAGATCTGGCACAGGGAGAAGACCTGACAGAAGAAGAAAAAGAGAAGGAAAACTATTATCTGAGCATTCTGACATCCGGTATGAAACAGTCAACAACCAGAATGCGTCTGGTACACAACCTGCTGCTTGATACAGAAACGGACAGGGAACTGGAATGGCAGATCCCTCTCTTAAAATATCACGAAAATATTTTTGAAATATCCAAAAATGACTGGGCAGACAGATTGACAATGGGAAAAAACAAGTACAAGGGACTGCGCGTCAGAGCAACCGTGGATCCACAGGTAAAGCCGTCGAGATTCCCGGATGCGGAAAATGCTACCTTTGAACTTCCTGATAAGGGAAAACAGTATATAGAGGATATTGTAAAAACGGCAGAAAAGTATGGGAAAAATGTACTATTTATAGCAACACCGTATGCATATTCCGAGTCACGTTTCTCTTATCAATGTGCACTCAACGCTTATATGGAAAAAATGGGATATCCTTATCTGAATCTAGATGATAAGCAGGCAAGACAGATTATTAATTTGAATTATGATATAGATTTTTATAATCCGCGTCATGTGAATTTTGCTGGTGCAGAAAAGATAACAGCTTATCTGGCAGAGTATATGAAAGAGCATTATCAGTTTACGGATAAGTTAAATGAAAAGCAGAAGAAAGAATGGGAAAATGCAGTGTCTGCATGGGATGAAAAGGAAATCCTCTACAGGCAGGAATGGAACGAAAACTGTAAGCAGGCAGCTTTGGCTGAAGCTTCAGAATAAAGTAAAAACAGACAGAAAAAATACAGGAGGATAAAAATGAGGACACTAAAAAAGGGGGATTTGTCCATTATCAACAAAATCATGGGACCGGTATTATTCGGTCTCTGTATCTGGCTGCTGCCACATGGCGTCTTTGATACGTTCCAGTCGCGTGCGGCGATCGGAACGGTGCTCTGGATGGCATACTGGTGGATTACCGAAGCACTGGACTATGCGGTAACGGCATTTTTGCCGATCATTGTCAATGCCTTATTTAATCTGGTAGACATGAAAGATGTCATTGCAAATTATGCATCTGAGACAATCCTGCTGCTTCTTGGTGCGTCCATCCTGACCGTGTCGTGGGAGATTGTCGGACTGGACAAAAGAGTGGCGTGTGCATTCCTGAGTATTGTAGGAACCTCACTGACCACACAGATCCTGTTCTGGTTTCTGCTTTCCACAGCACTTTCCACGATCCTGCCAAATGCAGTTGTGACAGCAACGATCACACCGATCGCTGTTTCCATGCTGCGTTATCTGGGAATTGAAAAGGTATCCGAAAGCGAACCTGCATCGATCATTCTGATGTCGATCGCCTGGGGAGCGGGTATCGGTGGACTTGCTTCTCCGCTTGGCGGCGCCATGAATCTGGTTGTGGTAAACTACATCCAGGAGCTGACCGGACAGGAATATATGTACATGGACTGGGTCATCAAGTTTGCACCGATCATGCTTGTGCTGATCATATCCAACTGTCTGTATCTGATCTGGATCAAACCAAAGCATGAAGGACTCGAAGGCAGTAAGGAATATTTTGTGAAGGTACGCAAAGAGATGGGGAAGATGAGCAAGGAAGAGATTGCCTGTCTGACGATCTTTGTGGCCGCAACGGTGCTTGCTTTTACCAGAAATCTGTATGCCTCTGTTTTGCCGGGACTGAAGCCGGCGTATGTATTCATCATTGCTGCAGTGCTTTCTTTCCTGCTCAAGGACAGCAAGGGAGAACCGATCCTGCGGTGGAAACCGGTACAGGGTAAGGTGTACTGGTCGCTTATGTATATCTTCGCCGGTGGACTGGCAGTCGGAACACTGCTGACAAAGACTGGTGCAGATGTCTGTATCGGCAATTATGTCTCCCAAATGGGACTGACAGGCGGCTTTGTGACAGTTCTTGTGATCATCACGGTTACGATCATACTTTCCGACGTGACTTCGAATACGGCGACAGCAGCAGTGGCAATTCCGATCGTAATCTCTATTATGAACGGAATCGGTGTCGATCCGATCCCTTATGTATTCATTGCAACGATCGGCGTCAATCTGTCCTACACCCTGCCGACTTCTGTACGAAGTGTTCCGGTCGGTTATGGACTGAAGCCTTCTTATATGTTTAAAAAGGGATTGCTCCTGACCCTGATCGTGATCGCTCTGATGAGTGTCAGCGCATGGCTTTTACTGCAGAACGGTTGGTTTGCGCTCTGATCGGCCATACGTTTTATGAGATGCTGCGGAATGCTGCGCAGGGATGTATGAAAAAACAAGACCGGCAGAAAGAAAAGCGAAATCAAAGCCAAAAGGAAGAAAAACGAAAGGGGAAAGCACATGAGAAAAGACAGTGTACTTGCCTATATCAAAGAATATGCAAAAACGCAGCCGGATACGCTGGCTGTCTGTGAATTGCGAAAAACAGTTACCTATGAACAATACTTTACAAATATCCGGAAAATGGCAGCAGTTTTGATGGCTGCAGGTATTCAGAAGGAAGAACACGTAATTCTGAAATGTACCCAGAACATCAATTATCTGACGATCTTTACAGCACTGCAGTATATGGGAGCGCTTCCTATTCCGGTGGAAAAAGCAACCATGCCTGAGCGCATGACAGAGATCGGAGCACAGGTAGAAGCAAAAACACTCATCTCTGATGCTGAAGCGGAAGGAATGCGGTTTTTCTCTGCCAAAGACCTCGAAAAACAGATGGCAGCTGCAGAGCCTGCAGATTGCGGACTGCCAAAAGCGCAGAGCCGTTCTATGATCTTATTTACAACCGGTACAACCGGAAGATCAAAGGGGGTTGTGGTAAAACACATCAATGACGTGGCAGTTGCAGAAAATGTCATTGGCGGAACGCATATGCGGCCGCACAATGTAGAGATCATTCCGATGCCGCTCAATCACGCTTACGGTCTCAGAAGATATCAGTCCAACATGGTAAACGGCGGAACTGTCTGCCTGATGGACGGTATGGTATTTGTCGGGACACTCTGGAAACTGATGGAAAAATATCAGGCAAGCTCCATGGCACTTTCCCCGGCTTCACTTGGCATGATCTTCAAGCTGTCAGGGGACAGACTTGCAGAGTACGAAGGCCAGCTGGATTATATCCAGATCGGATCTGCACCGCTGGTAGAGGCGGATAAGCATCATCTGCTTTCTTTGATGCCAAATACAAGATTATATAATTTTTACGGCGCTTCCGAGGCAGGCTGTTCCTGCATTCTGGATTTTAACAGTGCAGACGATAAGCCGGGCTGTATCGGAAGACCGACCGTCAATTCCGTGATCCGCTTTACGGATGAAAACGGGAATACAGTAAAGCCGGAAGATGTGAGTGAAGAGAATCCGGCTCTGTTATCCTGGGGTGGGGATATTGTCATGGAAGGCTATTACAATGATCCGGAAATGACAAAGGAAACGCTGGATAACGGCTATGTCAGAACAAAAGATCTGGCTTATCTGGATGCGGAAGGCAGATGTATTCTGGTAGGACGTATGGACGATATCATCAATTACGGAGGCAGTAAGATCTCACCTGCAGAGGTGGAAGACTGTGCGAGAGGCTATACGGGGATCACAGACTGCGCATATAGTGCAAAGCCGGATCCGATCACGGGAGAAGTACCGGTCATGCTCATCATTCCGGGGGAGGGATATGAGGAGAAGGCACTGATGGATTATCTGTCTGCCAGACTGGAATCGTATAAGCTGCCCAAACAGGTTTATGAGGTTACAGTATTGCCTAAAACCTTTAAAGGCACTATACTGAGGAAAGAAGTTCGGAAAATGCTGGATCAGTTCTAATGCTTTTTGAAAAATAATACAAGAGGCAAAAGAAATGGATGAACAGTATATAGAAGAAGCATCGTTTAAAATAAAAAGAAAGTGAGAAAACACAAATGGAAGATTTTATCAAAATGCTCAAGGGCGTAAAACCGGACATTGATTTTGAACATGAAACAGCGCTTGTAGATGACGGACTGTTAGAATCACTGGATATTATCTCAATCATTTCCGAGATCTCTGAGGTATACGGAGTATGGATCCCAAGCGATGAGATCATTCCGGATAACTTCAATTCCGCAGAGGCAATGTACGAGCTGGTGCAGGATCTGAAAGAAGAGTAATCTCATACTCTGGACTTTAGCTGTGTGCAAGGTCGTACAGCTTTTGAATATCGGCAGGTAAATGATCGGGCAGCATCTGATGAAGCTTATCTTCGTTGCCATCCTTCATTGCCTGCTCGTAATACCAGCATTTAAACTGGATCATTGCCATATTTTTCTGAAGCTCCAGCATATCCTTTTCCAGTGAGTCCCTACGGTTTTCAAACAGCTCCTTCCGCCGGGCATAGGTAGAAGCTCCTTCGGCGCACCATTCCATAAACTGTTTGATCTCTTTGATCTCCATGCCTGTTTTTTTCAGACATTCGATCATGCGCAGACATTCAATCTCTGTGTCGGAAAATTTGCGGATTCCGGAGACTCTCGTCATATGTGGAAATAATCCCTCTTTATCATAATACCGGAGTGTGGAAACCGGTAATTGAAACATTTCAGATACTTGTCCGATTGTATACATAGAATAGATCCTCGATTCTGCCATACCTTTTTATATCAACATAAAGTCAACTTCAGCATAACAGAAACCAAAAGAAATTACAAGAAACATACGAAAAGAAATATGTCCTTGCTATCTTTCCTATAGTAGTGGTAAAATAAACCGTATGCAGGATTAGTCTATCGGTAGGGCGCCAGCTTCCCAAGCTGGATAGGCGGGTTCGACTCCCGTATCCTGCTTTTTTTTGAGGGTAAAAAATGCTGTAAAAACAGCTATGAATCATAGGGAGGACAAAAGAATGAGTATGAATATTGTATGTTTGGATCTGGAAGGCGTTTTAGTACCGGAGATCTGGATCGCATTTGCAAAGGAAAGCGGTATCCCGGAGCTGACCCGTACAACGAGGGACGAACCGGATTACGATAAACTGATGAACTGGAGACTTGGCATTTTAAAAGAGCATGGTCTTGGCTTAAAGGAGATCCAGGATACGATCGCAAAGATCGATCCGATCCCGGGAGCAAAAGAGTTTCTGGATGAGCTCAGAAGTATGACACAGGTGATCATCATCAGTGATACGTTTACACAGTTTGCAGGTCCTTTGATGAAGAAGCTGGGCTATCCGACGATCTTCTGCAACACACTCGAAGTAGCAGAGGACGGAGAGATCACAGGCTTTAAGATGCGTATTGAGAATTCCAAGCTGACTACGGTCAAAGCACTGCAGTCAATCGGCTATGAGACGATCGCAAGCGGCGACAGCCACAACGATCTTGGCATGATCCGTGCCAGCAAGGCAGGCTTCTTATTTAAGAGTACAGATCAGATCAAGAAGGACAATCCGGATCTGCCTGCTTTTGAAACCTATGATGAGCTGCTTGCAGCAATTAAGAAAGCATTATAAGATGTATCGGATTTTTTTAGTGGAAGATGACGAAACGATTGCCCGTTTGATTAAAAAGCATCTGGAGAAGTGGGAATATGAGGTCAGTACCGTACAGGATTTTGGCAATGTGCTGGGTGAATTTGCTGTCTGCGATCCGCAGCTTGTGCTTCTGGACATCAGACTGCCCTTTTACAACGGCCATTACTGGTGTACACAGATCAGGCAGGTGTCAAAGGTTCCGATCATCTTTCTGTCATCCGTATCGGACAATATGAATATCGTGATGGCAATGAATATGGGCGCAGATGATTTTATTCCGAAGCCATTCGACCTGGAGGTACTGACCGCCAAGGTGCAGGCGCTGCTGCGCAGAAGCTATGATTTTGCGGGAAGCAGCAGTATGCTGGAGCACAAGGGAATGCTGCTGAATCTGTCAGATGCGACGATTCTGTATCAGGAGCAGAAGGTGGAGCTGACAAAGAACGAGCTGAAGATCCTGCAGACCCTTATAGAAAACAAAACGCAGGTTGTGACACGTGAAACGCTTATGACAAGGCTCTGGGAAAGTGATATGTATGTGGATGAGAATACGCTTTCCGTCAATGTGAACAGACTGCGTAAAAAGCTGACTTCCATAGGTCTTGAGGACAGTATCCTGACAAAGAAAGGAATCGGGTATCAGATCGGATGAAAGTATGGAAAGGATTTATCAGACGAAATAAAGGCTGGCTGGGACTCTTTACAGGGATGACCGCCAGTCATCTTTTTTACCTGTATTTAATGCGTGCGCCAAAGGCGGATCTGGTGTACAGCACCTGCATAGATGTGGGTATTTTCCTTGTTATTTTCCTTGTGATGTGGATAACTTATCAAAAGAAAGTACAAAGGCTTCGCCAGTTTCTTTCCTGCCCGCTGGAAAACAATATGCAGCTTCCGGAGGCGGAAGAGCCTTTGGAGGAGTTTTATACCGAGCTGTTTTCCCGCGCAAATGAAGAACGTGCGGAAGCGATGCGCAGAGCGGGGCGTGAGAAACAGGAGCAGCGGGAATACTATGCCAGATGGGTGCATCAGATCAAAACACCGATCGCTGCTATGCAGCTTTTATTGCAGATGCAGAGGGAAGAAGCGCCGGAAAGATATAAGGAGCAGGAAGAAATAGAGGAGCAGCTTTTCAGGATCGAGCAGTATGTCAGTATGGCACTGCAGTACCAGAGGAAGGACAGCCATGATTATGTCCTGCACTCCATTGCACTGGATGGGATCATCAGAGACAGCATTCACAAATATGCGAAAATGATGATCCGCAAAAAGATCGGTATACAGTACGAGGGCTGTGATCTGGTCGTAACCAGTGATGAAAAATGGCTCTCTTTTGTGGTAGAGCAGCTTCTCTCCAATGCGGTCAAATATATGCAGGAGGGCGTCATCACGATACAGACAGGGCAAAATGAAACAGAGGCATTTCTCTGCATGGAAGATCAGGGGATCGGGATCAGGCAGGAAGATATCCCGCGTGTTTTTGAACAGGGGTACACGGGATTTAACGGACATACGGATAAACATTCCACCGGGATCGGACTGTATTTGTGTAAGCAGGTGCTAACGAAGCTGGGGCATACGATCAGGATCACATCCGAGCCGGGTAAGGGCACGCAGGTATGGATCGGCTTTTCCCTACAAAAGATAGATATACGGGACTAACGGCTTCTGCCTTACAAAAATGTAAGAAATCAGGCTGAAATGTAAGCTGAATCGATGGCTGGCATTTCGGCCTTTTGTTATGCTGATGGAAAGTGAAAGACAGGAAAGGAAGGAATCATATGTCTATATTAGAAGTCAGTAACTTAAAGAAAATTTACACGACCAGATTTGGAGCCAGTCAGGTACAGGCACTTTCCAATATCAGCTTTTCCGTAGAAGAAGGAGAGTATGTTGCGATCATGGGAGAATCCGGTTCCGGCAAGACAACGCTGCTCAATATTCTGGCAGCACTGGATCAGCCGACAGACGGCGAAGTGATCCTGAACGGGAAAAAACTGCAATCCGTCCGGGAAAAGGAGATCGCTGCATTCAGACGGAAGCATCTTGGATTTGTGTTTCAGGATTTTAATCTGCTTGACAATTTTAACCTCCGCGACAATATTTATCTGCCGCTTGTCCTTTCGGATACAAAGTATGCGGAAATGGAGGCGCGGCTGGAGCCTCTTGCAAAGAAGCTTGGTATCAGCCAGCTTCTGGATAAGTTTCCGTATGAAGTATCGGGCGGGCAGAAGCAGCGTGTGGCAGTGGCAAGAGCCCTTATTACAAGACCGGAGCTGATCCTGGCAGATGAGCCGACCGGCGCACTGGACTCCAAAGCAACAGACAGTCTGTTAAATCTGTTCGGTCAGATCAATCGGGAAGGACAGACGATTTTAATGGTAACCCACAGCACGAAAGCGGCAAGCCATGCGGGACGGGTTCTGTTCATCAAGGACGGCGAGGTGTTCCATCAGCTTTACAGAGGCAACATGACCAATGAACAGCTCTATGCGAGGATCGCAGATACGCTGACAGTATTACAGGCAGGTGGTGAGCAGCATGAATAAATTATACGGAAGACTGGCAAGAACCAATCTGAAAAACAATAAGCCGCTGTATATACCTTATATTTTGGCTGGTGTGATGACAGTCGCCCTGTTTTATCTGATGGTGTTTCTGAATAACAATCCGGGGCTGGATCAGATGCGGGGCGGCTATTACATCAAGACGATCATGGGAATGGGCGTTTATATCATCGCCTTTTTTTCACTGATTTTTCTTTTTTACACAAACAGCTTTATCATCAAGCGGCGGAAAAGAGAGATCGGCGTTTATAATATCCTGGGAATGGAAAAACGCCATATCGCAAGGGTACTTTTCATCGAAACTGTCTATGTTGCGGTACTTGCCATTGCAGGCGGTCTGCTCGTGGGGATCGGTTCTTCCAAGCTGATCCTGATGATGCTGTACCGGCTTTTGGATGTGGAAGAAAATGTGATATTTGTCGTGACAAAGGCAGGCATCACCTATGCGATTCCTTACTTTTGTATCCTGTATCTGCTGATATTTGGTTATAATCTTCTGCAGATCAGGCTTTCCAATCCGGTTGAACTTCTGCATGGCAGCAATGTCGGAGAAAAGGAGCCGAAAACCAAGATCGTGATGACCGTGCTTGGCTTAGTCTGCATCGGAATCGCTTACTATATTTCTTTTACGACAGAAAATCCGCTGAAGGTGCTGACGCTGTTTTTTGTAGCGGTCATTCTGGTCATTGTCGGCACGTATTTTCTGTTTACGGCGGGCAGCATTGCACTGCTGAAGCTGCTGCGCAGGGATAAACTTTTTTACTATAATAAAAAGCATTTCAGTGCGGTTTCCGGTCTTTTGTATCGTATGAAGCAAAATGCGGCGGGACTTGCCAGTATCTGTGTGCTTGCTACGATGGTGCTTGTCATGGTATCGATCACAGTCAGCCTGTATGCAGGTGTCGATGATGAACTGTATACCCGTTATCCGCAGGAGCTTTGTGTTTATTTAAACTATGGGACACCGGGCATGAGCAAGGGAGGTATCGCACAGGAAATCAGACAGGAAGTGGAAAAACAGGGCAGGACAATTACAAAAAGCTGTGTTTATGAAAAGATTCCGGCATTTACAACGAATGATGGGACAGAATTTTCAGCAGTAACGCAGAAGGAGTACAACGGAAACCAGACAGTCTTATATCTTGTGACAAGAGAAGATCTGCTGCAGATGGATAACAGCCTGCAGGCAGAAGCGGTGCAGCCGGTAAAGTCAGGCAGTGTGCGGATCTATGGTGGGCCGACAGCTTATACGGCAGATACGGTCAGTCTCTGGGGAAATGCTTTCTCGGTGGAATCGTCAGAACTTTATCAGAACGATGATGATCGGCATAAGATCAGCATGCTGAAAGGCTGTTATTATGTGATGTTTGACAGTGAGGAAACGATCAAAAGTGTTTACAGCACATATGGAGACGGACCAATTGATGTCAATGGCGTGATCGGCTTTGATTATGATGGCAGCAAAGGAGAAAAGATTGCCTGCTACCAGACAGTGGATTCCCAGCTTGAGAGGATCAAAGCATCCGCAGGTGAGGAAAATAGGATCGATCTGTATGCAGAAAGCAGGGCATGGAATGAAACAGAGGTCTATGCGCTGTATGGCGGACTGTTTTTCCTGGGTGCCTTTTTGGGAATCATGTTTCTGATCGTGACAGTGATGCTCATTTTCTACAAACAGATTTCGGAAGGCTATGAGGATAAGGAAAGGTATGTTATTATGGAAAAAGTGGGAATGAGCAGCGAAGAGGTAAAAGAGTCGATTACTTCCCAGATCAGGATCGTATTTTTTCTCCCGCTTGTTGTAGCAGCGATCCATGAACTGGCAGCGTTTCCGATCGTCAGAAGACTTCTGGCGCTGCTGAATCTGACCAATGTCAGATTGTATGTGATCTGTATGGGTATCACCTTCCTTCTCTTTTCCGCAATTTATTACATTGTTTTCCGCGTAACATCTCAGGCGTACTACAGGATCGTAGACGGAAAAGCAAGATAGAGGGTAACATGGTTTTACTGAAACAGTTATTGATCTTTTTATTTATGATGGTACTTGGATATGGCATGGCAAAAAAGGGTATCATGGAAGAAAAGGCATGCAGTGCGATCAACTGGCTGCTTGTCAATCTTGACGATGCCATTGCTATTTGCTTTAATGAGAATATGATTTTGTTACTTCGGATTTACATGGTAATGAATGAATCAAAAATAATAGAAAGAAGGATGCAGGTATGTGCACAGCAGCAACTTATCAGACAAAAGATTTTTATTTCGGACGTACACTGGATTATGAATTTTCCTATGGAGATGAGATCGTGCTAATGCCGCGGAAGTTTCCAATCTCTTTCCGGTATATAGGAAAAAGAGAGACACATTACGCGATTTTAGGTATTGCACATGTGGCAGGCGGCTATCCGCTTTATTACGATGCGATCAACGAAAAGGGTGTTGGCATGGCAGGTCTGAATTTTGTTGGAAATGCGGTATATCAGGAAGTGGAAGAAGGCAGGGAAAATGTGGCACAGTATGAATTTCTGCCATGGATCCTGTCACAGTGTGACAGCGTGCAGGCGGTGCGCAGCCTGCTTTCGAAATTGAATCTGGTCGGAACGCCGTTTTCGGAGCAGCTTCCGAGCGCGCAGCTCCACTGGCTGATCGCAGATGTGAAGGAAACGATTACGGTGGAATGTACGGCGGATGGTCTGCATATCTATGACAATCCTGCAGGGGTACTGACCAATAACCCGCCGTTCCCGCAGCAGATGTTCTTACTGAATCAATATATGGGACTTTCACCGCGTCAGCCGGAAAATACCTTCTCGGGTGAGCTTGCGCTTATGCCGTACAGCCGTGGCATGGGCGCGATCGGGCTTCCGGGCGATCTGTCCTCTACTTCCCGTTTTGCAAAGGTGGCATTTACAAAGCTGCATGCAATTTCAGGCGATAGCGAAGAGGAAAGCGTCAGCCAGTTCTTCCATATTCTGGGCAGCGTGGATCAGCAGAGAGGCTGCTGCGAAGTCGCAGAGGGAAAATACGAGATCACGATCTATACAAGCTGCTGCAATGCAACAAAAGGCATCTACTATTACACTACCTACGATAACCATCAGATCTCCGCGGTAGATATGCACAAGGAAGATCTGGATACAGACAGCCTGTATCGTTACCCGGTGCTTACCAAAGGACAGATCTGCCGGCAAAACTAATGACTATTCAGCGCCATGCAAACGGTAAAATTTCGGTAAACAAATAGGAAAAGGGCTTCTCTTACAGAAAATGATATGCTATCGTGTAAGAGAAGCTTTTTTATGTAATAGGAAACTTCGTTCCTATTACACAAAAAACGCTCCAAGTTTACAAAAGGAGAAATAAGATGGGGAAAAAACAAGAGATCAGTACAGAACAGGACTTTGATGTGTTTAAAATCCTGTATACATCAAGTTGTAAGGAAGCGGGTATTGGGCTGCAAAACAAGGCAGCAGCATTGCATGCACTTATACAGAAATTATCAGAAAATCCGGATGATGATAAAATAAAAGATCTGTTTTTTCAGACACTGGCAGATCTGGAGCTGCTTTGCACAAATTTTCATGATTATAGCAATTATGAAGTGGCAGAAGAATACGAAGAACTGCTGAACCGTTATGCAGCACTTAAGGGATTTTACGGACAGCAGGAGCAGTTTGAAGATGCATTTTCAGATTACAAAGACCGGACAAACGTTACCTTCAAAATGACTGGGATAAGTGCAGCAGACAGAGCATGCGACGGAACATGTAAAGAGGAGCCTGATGGAACGGAAAACGCAGGACAGGGTACAGAGGTGGAACAGCTTTCCGCACTCTTTCGTAATATCCTTGGCATGGAGGACTGCAACAGCAGCCTTTTAGAAGTGCATCTGCGCAGCTTCCTTGCACAGATCGATGCAGACGAAATGCTGTCTGTCCTGAAGCCGTTTCTGGTATGGCAGCTGATGATCCGCAGACAGGAAGCACTCGCGGAAAAACAGGAGCTGTCTGTGACACTCGGAGAGCTTCTGGCATATGAGACTTATCCGGTCCGGGCGGAGCAGAAAAAGGTGCGTAAGCAGCTGAAGGCATATACAAAATTATTCCGGAAGATCTGCAAGTATTATAAGAAGGATGAAAAAGCAGACAGAGCATTTAGCAGATATGCGCTCGTTCAGACAACAAATCTGGCTGTATTTGCGGCAGAGGAGCAGTTTGACAAGTTTGATAAGATCTGTCCGCCGTTTTTAAGCCTTGTACAGGATATGGATCTGTCCTGTCTGGATTCGGAAGCTCCGGAGGAATGGCAGGCAGAGGAGCTGTTTGGCGTCAAAGAAGAGGATGCAGACCGCTATGCGGAATATGAACCGGAAGAAAACATGGAATACACTTATGAAATGTGGGCGGTAGAGGAAAAGACAGAAGCATATCTGTCAGAGCATCCTGCGCTTCTTGATGCGTTCAGAGAGGCATTTTATCTGGATAAGGATAAAAGCAGAAATGTGGCAGAGCAGATCTTTGCGGCAATCTGTCCGGCACCGGATGGCAGCCATACATGGCTGACAGACTGCGTCAAGGCACAGATCTTTGATACGGTGACAGAGGAATTGGATAATACAACAGAAAAAGAAGTGTTGCAGCTTTGCTTGAAGCTGTAAGTATGCTATTTTAATGAAAAACAGATTTTAGCAAAAGAGGACAGGATCAAAACCTGTCCTCATAATCTTTTATGCGGATACGGTTCTTTCCGTCCGTAACCGTAAATTGATTGGAAAAATAAACATCGTTTCCATCGGAGGAACCGATCTCATTGGAATCTTTCCAGAAATCCGTTACAATGGCAAATGCAACACTTGCGCCAAGGCTCACAGCCACTAATAAATAAAGTATCATTTCTTTCGTCCCTCCCTTTTCCCGACAAGTGTTTTGATCGTTTCTGCGCGGGTCAGCGCCTGGCTCTTTCTCACACTTCTGTAATTTTTCAGCCCCGCAGTAAAGGCGGCGGAGATCAGTACCAAAGGAACCCACATGGCAGATAAGATACTATCGCTGCTTTGGAACAGGACAGGATCAAAGACAAGCTGCAGAATATGGTAAGCCGGTACGGAAACAAGCAGTGTGATCAGGGAAAACCACAATGCAATTTTATTTTTATCGGATGGAACTCCGCCGACTACCTTACCGGTCTGCCCGTTTACCAGGATCGTATAGGAATCACCTTCATAGGTAAATACCATAAACCAGACAGGCAGAAGTGCATAGGCTTCATTTTCAAAAGAACAGGTGGGATTACTTTTCAGTGTCTGACATTCCTTTGCCATGAGATCATCATACAGAAGTTTGTTAAAACGATCCCTGGCACGTCTTCGCGCTATATTGCGCAGGGTGTAATCACTGTCATCCTGCAGGTCTGCGTAGAAGCCGGAAAGATAGCCTGCCTGAAAATCGATCAGATCGGCAGTGTAAAACGGTTCCAGCTTTTCCGTGATCTCATTTGGTATTTTTTTGGAAGCGTCTACAGGTATTTCCTGAAAAGAAGCAACTGCTTCCCGGTAGAAATCATAAGTAACAGAGGATTTTTCTCCTTTGCTGTTTTTTTCTTCAAATTTTGCGCGGATGATCTGCCTGTCTTTATAGAGCATGTCATACAGATAATACGGGACATAAATGCCGCGCAGAAGCTCAGCTTTAAAATACTTCAATTCCTTCGGGATAAAATGTCCTTTGAAAAATTTTTCGCGGATACTGGCGACCGCATATTCCTTGGTAATTTTAAAAGGAATGATGTAATCAGGCTTCCGTGTCTTGGCGATCCGTTCAAATACGATCGTGGGCTGCCCGCAGTACGGACAGTAGCTGGCAACCTCGGTCTGATTCAGGTAAAGCTCGCCGCTGCAGCTACTACAGTGATAGAGCGACATATCCATTGTTTCATTTTCCGGCGTAAAGACTGCCTGACCGATTGCGTCATCGGGATTCTTTCCGGCGGACATTGCCTGCATTTTTTCATATTCTTTTTCTTCTTCCGTATCTTCCACGTCAAACATACTGGAGCAATATTCACAGACCATACGCCGGATGTCTGCATCGTATTTTAAGGCGCCTCCGCAAAACTTGCACTTTGTTATCATAAGAATTCCTCACTTTTGTTATTGTATCCGTCTATCCGGCGGAAAACCTCACAGCATGTGTATGATTTCAGTATAGCAAATATGCCAGATCACCGCAATTTATATCATCGGAAATCGCAGGCTTTTTACGAAAATTTTATGGGGATCGGTCTGACAAACCGGTTAAGAACCGGTAAAGGAAAAAAGATGCCATAGGCACGGAACAGATCACTGGGGCGTGAAAATCGCCGTGCCTGTGCACTTTCACAGAATTTCATAACTTGTAGTTATGGAAAGAATAGAAAATCGCTATATGCCATAACATTGACAATAAAAAAACAGAGTGCTAGGCTAGCTCGTATAAAAATTGATACAGAAAGAAGGGAATCGCCAGAGGGCGAAAAGTATGAATGGATTAGTAATTGTTTTGATCGGTATTGTGGCACTTGCAGCCGGGTATCTTTTGTATGGACGCTGGCTTGCAAAGAAGTGGGGCATTGACCCGGATGCGAAAACACCGGCTTATACGCATGAGGATGGACAGGATTATGTACCGTCTTCCAAGTTTACGGTATTTTCCCATCAGTTTTCTTCCATCGCGGGAGCAGGACCTGTAACGGGCCCGATCTTAGCATCCGTATTCGGATGGGTTCCGGTACTTCTGTGGCTTGTGATCGGCGGACTGTTCTTCGGTGCTGTACAGGATTTCGGTGCGTTATACGCTTCTGTCAAGAACGAAGGCAAGTCAATGGGTATGATCATTGAAAAATACATCGGAAAAACAGGTAGAAAACTGTTTATGTTATTCTGCTGGTTATTTACCTTACTTGTAATTGCAGCCTTTACCGATATGGTAGCAGGTACCTTTGTAGCAAAGGGTGTTGCGGATATGGCAGCGGATACTGCTTATGCAAATGCAGCAGCAGCTTCCATTTCCATGCTGTTCATTGTAGTGGCTGTGATCTTCGGTCTGATCCAGAAAAAGGTCGGAACGATGAAAGAATGGGTTCGTGCAGTTGTTGCGATCGCACTTTTGGTTGTGATGTTTGCGGTTGGTATGCATCTTCCAATCTATGCCACAAAATCCGCATGGATCTATATTGTTATGGCTTACCTGTTTTTAGCATCCGTTATGCCGATGTGGCTCCTGATGCAGCCAAGAGATTATATGACGACATTTATGCTGCTTGGTATGATCGCCGGTGCGGTATTAGGTGTACTTGTTGCACATCCGAGCATGCAGCTGAATGCATTTAATGGATTTAACGTCGGTGGAAACTATCTGTTCCCGACCTTATTTGTCACGATCGCCTGTGGCGCGGTTTCCGGATTCCACTCTCTGGTATCCTCCGGTACTTCCTCAAAGACGATCAGCAATGAAAAGGATATGCCGATGGTAGGATATGGTGCCATGGTAGTAGAATCTCTGCTCGGTATCATTTCACTCGTTGTTGTCGGTGCAGTTGCTGTCAACGGAACAAAGCCGGACGGTACACCATTTGCGATCTTTTCAAGCGGTGTTGCGGGATTTTTGGAAAAGATGGGGCTTCCGGTACAGCTGGCAACCGTATTTATGACAATGTGTGTTTCCGCACTTGCCCTGACATCACTTGATTCCGTAGCAAGAATCGGACGTATGTCCTTCCAGGAGCTGTTTTACGGTGATACAACAGATCCTGCCAAAATGCCGGGCTGGCAGAAGCTTCTGACCAACAAATATTTTGCAACAGTCATTACCTTATTCTTTGGCTATCTGCTGACACTTGGCGGTTATAACAATGTATGGCCTCTGTTTGGTTCTGCAAACCAGCTTTTGGCTGCACTCGTGCTGATCGCACTTGCCGTCTTCTTAAAGACAACGGGCAGAACAGGCTGGACATTATATATCCCGATGTTCACGATGCTGGCAGTTACCTTTACCGCACTTGTCCAGAAGACGATCGCACTGATCAAAAACATGGCAGCAGGACAGGCAACCTTCCTGGTAGACGGTCTGCAGTTCATCGTTGCGATCCTTCTGATGGTACTTGGTGTCATGGTTGCACTGAGCTGTCTGAAGAAATTATTTATAGTGAAAAAAGAAGCGTAAATTTCCTCTTGCATTTTTGAAAAAATAGGACTATAACAGTGGTGGAACAAGAGAAACGAAACGCCATCTTGTATATGACATTCCGCAAACATCCCTATGTTCTCAATTTGTATGGATGGAGGAAAAGACAAATGAATACTTTTAAAGTGCAAAAAAGAGACATGGAAACAAAGGCAAAAAAGCTGAGAAGAGAAGGTTATGTAACAGGTAATCTTTTCGGGAAAGAAATCGAAGGCTCTGTTCTTTTAAAGATTGAAAGAAAAGAAGCCGAGAGAATGCAGCGTGAGTGCATGAAGGGCAGTCAGGTCATGCTGGATCTGGATGGTCAGAGTTATGATGTACTGATCAAGGAAATGGATTATGACCCTGCAAAGAACATGCTGATGGAGATCGATTTTCAGGCACTTGTCAGCAATGAAAAGGTACATTCCGTAGCAGAGATCATTCTGCACAACAAGGAGAAAGTCATCGGTGGTATTGTAGAGGAGCTTTTAACAGAAGTTGCTTACAAAGCACTTCCAAAGGATCTGGTTGAAAAGGTTGAGATCGACTGCAGCGAGCTTCATGTAGGAGATACCTTAAAGGTTTCTGATCTTGCGATTGCAAAGAATGGAAATATTGATATCACCACACATCTGGATACACCTGTTCTGAACGTCATTGTGGCACGTTCTGCAGAAGATGACGAAGACGCAGCAGAGGAAGATGCAGCAGAAGAGGCAAAATAAAGAGCTTCTTATGATAGAAGGAAAGTATGAGAGTGAGGATGTCCGGTACAGATATCCTCACTTTTATAGTGTTATGTATTAAGTGTGTCAGTCATGGTTTTTCTGCATATAATGATATAGGTGGCAAAGGATGTCATACGGATAGTTCGCATATCGTTTTTTGACATCTGCTCCTGACATGATAGGAAGAACTGGAAAATAAAATAAATTACACAAACCCTATTGACATAGTAGGAAAAAGAGGATATAATCCAAAACAAGTTAAGCAAAGGAGACGCAGACAATGAAAAATACAGTCAGTTATACAAGTTCATACATGTGTTGTTGCTGCATGACATGCCGGGTTTTGGATTGGCCGGGCGCTTTGATTGATGCGCCTTGTGATACGATTTAAAGTATGAAGCCAACAGCCCGGAGAAAAGCCTCCGGGCTGTCTTATGATAAAAATGCTCCGCAAGGATGCGCACTCGTGTGATAGTTTTGTACTAAATCGCAGTAAATATTGCTTACAAAGAAGAGGAGAAAAAAATATGAAAAATTGGAAGAAGCTTTTATCACTTGGACTCGCAGTTGCACTCAGCGCAGGTATTTTAACAGGCTGCGGAAGCAAAGAAGAAACAGCAGCAGATGCATCTGCAACAGAAACTACAGATGCGGCAGACAGTACTGCAGACGCTGCAAAGGGAAATGAAGTATATCGTACACTCGATGAGATCAAGGAAAGCGGTACGATCAATATCGGCGTATTCTCAGACAAAAACCCATTTGGTTATGTAGACGAAAACGGTGAATATCAGGGCTACGATATATACTTCGCAAACAGGATCGGTGAAGATCTTGGCGTAAAAGTAAATTTTGTATCTACAGAAGCTGCTAACAGAATCGAATATCTGCAGACCGGTAAGGTAGATATCATCCTGGCAAACTTCACAGTCACAGATGAAAGAAAAGAAGAAGTTGACTTCGCGCTTCCTTATATGAATGTAGCACTTGGTGTTGTTTCCAGAAATGACAACGTGATCGAAAGTCTTGATAACTGGAATCCGGATGATTCCATCATCGTTATCTCCGGTACAACAGCAGAAACGTATCTGATCGCAAATTATCCGGATATTCCGCTGCAGAAGTTCGATTCTTATGCGACTGCAAAAGAAGCATTTGAAAACGGAACATCTGTTGCATGGGCTAACGACAATACAGAAGTTATCGCATTTTCTCTGCAGAATGACGGTTATACAGTAGGTATCCCGTCTCTCGGAAGTGCAGATACGATCGCTCCTGCAGTGACAAAGGGTAACACAACACTGCTTGACTGGATCAACGAAGAGATCAAGAGCCTTGGCGAAGAGAACTTCTTCCATGCTGACTACGAAGCAACTCTGACAGATACTTACGGATCTGAATATGAAGAAAGCTTAGTCGTAGAAGGCGGCGTAACAGATGCAGAATAACAATAACTTTACGACAGAAAAGAAATGATGTAGAATAAACTCCGGCAGATGCATTAGGGCATTTGCCGGAGATTTTATTGAAAGGAGAACGCGTTTCATGAATTGGGAGTTTATCGGTAAATACTTACCGCTATATGAACGGGCGGCGGTATTGACCGTGAAAATAGGACTCATTGGAATCGCTTTCGCTATTTTGGTGGGGCTGCTCTGCGCAGCAATTCAATATTATAAAGTACCGGTCGCAAGACAGATTGTGGCAGTCTATGTGGAGATCAGCAGAAATACACCGCTTCTGGTACAGTTATTCTTTATTTATTATGGTTTTCCGAAGATCGGGATCAGACTGACACCCGATGTATGCGGTGTGATCGGTCTGGCATTTCTGGGTGGCAGCTATATGGCAGAGGCTTTCCGGAGCGGGCTGGAATCGATCGAACCGATCCAGAAGGAGTCGGCGATCAGCCTTGGCATGAACCATCGACAGACATTTCAATATGTGATCCTGCCACAGGCAATTTCCGTCAGCGTGCCTGCATTTGTGGCAAATGTGATCTTTTTACTGAAAGAAACGAGCGTGTTCAGCGCGATCAGCCTGATGGATCTGATGTTTACCGCAAAGGATCTGATCGGTCTTTATTATAAAACAACGGAGAGTTTGTTTTTACTGGTAGTCTTTTATCTGATCATTCTGCTTCCGGTATCGATTCTCGGTACTCTGTTAGAGAGGAGGGTGCGTTATGCCGGATTTGGGGATTGATGTATTATTTAAAGGAACCAATATGCTGCGCCTTCTGGGAGGCCTCTGGGTGGCTGCAAGGATCAGTCTGATCTCGATCGTGATCAGCATGCCACTCGGTATTCTGGTCGGTGCATTCATGACGATGAAAAATAAAATAGTCAGAGCGATCTGCCGTATTTATCTGGAGATCATCCGTATCATGCCACAGCTTGTACTGCTGTTTATCGTTTACTTCGGTACAACAAGAGCAATGGGCTGGAACCTGTCCGGTGAAGCCGCATCCGTGATCGTATTTACCCTCTGGGGGACGGCGGAAATGGCAGATCTGGTGCGAGGTGCCCTGATCAGTATTCCGAAGCACCAGTATGAAAGTGCGGAGGCACTTGGGCTCACAAAAGTACAGACTTACATCTACATTATCATACCGCAGACAGTACGGCGGCTGATCCCGCTTTCCATCAATCTCATCACCCGTATGATCAAGACAACTTCACTTGTTCTGATGATCGGTGTTGTAGAGATGCTGAAGGTGGCACAGCAGATCATAGAGGCGAATCGAATGACGAGCCCGAATGCTGCGTTTGGCGTATTTTTAGTTGTATTTTTATTATATTTCCTCGTGTGCTGGCCGATCAGCATGCTGGCAAAATATCTGGAAAAGAAATGGAGATAAATCATGGCAGATACACTTTTAAAGGTAGAAAATCTGGTAAAAGAATATGACGGACAGCGCATTCTGGATGGAATTGATCTGACACTTGCACAGGGCGAGGTTGTCGTTGTGGTTGGTCCGAGCGGCTGCGGAAAAAGTACACTGCTCCGCTGTATCAATGCATTAGAGCCCGTGCAGGACGGTTCGATCAGCCTGCATGGCAAGGATATCCGCAAGGGCAGCAAAAATATTACCGAAATGCGGCAGAAGATCGGAATGGTATTCCAGAGCTACGAGCTGTTTCCACATCTGACCGTGCTTGACAATATCACGCTTTCCCCAGTCAAGGTGCAGAAGCGGAAAAAGGACGAGGTAAAAGCAGAAGCTATGGAGCTTTTGCAGAGAGTCGGTCTGGCAGATAAGGCAGCCAGCTATCCGAGACAGCTTTCCGGCGGTCAGAAACAGCGTGTGGCGATCGTCCGTGCGCTCTGCATGCATCCGGAAATCCTCTTATTTGATGAGGTTACAGCAGCACTTGACCCGGAAATGGTGCGGGAAGTACTCGATGTTATGCTTGATCTGGCAAAGCAGGGCAAGACGATGATCATTGTCACTCATGAAATGCAGTTTGCAAAAGCAGTTGCAGATCGTGTCATTTTCATGGACCAGGGACAGATCGTGGAAGAGGCAAAGCCGGAAGAATTCTTCGAGCATCCGACGACAGAACGTGCAAAGCAGTTTTTGAATGTATTTACATTTGAACATGTAGAGAAGTAGGATGGGAAGAAAAGGATAGAAGCTTACTTGGGCAGCATGTAGAACTGTATTTTCTGTACAAAAATAAGTGACAAAAAAATAGATAGAAGAAAGATTGTGATACGAATGATCAGTGAAAAAGAACGAATTAAAATCCAGACGTCAGAGACGTTCCTGCTCAGCAGCCTGCTGGCACTTTCAGGCGGCTTTCAGGATGCATATACTTACAATGTGAGAGATAAAGTATTCTCGAATGCGCAGACCGGAAACGTTGTATTGATGAGCCAGCATTTGATGCAGGGCGAGTGGCAGCGGGCGCTGCATTATTTATTCCCGGTCCTTGCGTTTGCTTTGGGCGTTCTGGTGGCAGAACAGATCGGCCATAAATATAAAGGTGCCAAGAGGATCCACTGGCGGCAGATCATAGTCGCGCTGGAAATCGTGCTTTTGTTTGCAGTCGGCTTTATTCCGCAGGAATATAATATGCTCGCAACAATGCTTGTTTCCTTTACCTGTGCGATGCAGGTACAGACCTTCCGTAAGGTAAACGGCTATGGCTATGCCAGCACGATGTGTATCGGTAACCTGCGAAGCGGAACGGAAAGTCTTTCTGTGTTCTTCCGGGAAAGAGAGCACAGCGCACTTCGGAAAGCACTTCATTATTATGGGATCATTTTCATCTTTGCGATCGGTGCGGGACTGGGCGGCGTGCTGTCTCTGCGGATCGGTGTACAGGCAATCTGGGGTTCCTGCATTCTGCTTGTGATCGTATGTGCAATGATGATCCGGGAACATCGGTGATTGTAGTATGGCAGGGATTGCACCGCGCTACGCGCGGTGCAATCCCTGTTGTTTTCATATATTATGTAGTATGAGCAATGTGGATTCTGTTTTTTTTATGTTATGGCGCCCGCTAATCATAGCGGGATTCACAGCATGTATCTCGTTATGTTAAATTCGCCCCAAATGCAGAATTAGCCGATTTTGTATGAAGCCATATAGAACGGATGAAATGAATTTCATACATATTAGAGAATAACTGCCAAAAAGTATGAAGCCATCCGGCAAGTCATGGTGTCTGTTCATACAAAAAAGCAAGACGCGCTCTAAAAGGACGAAAAAATGAAGTGGAAATGCCACGAACAGATGGTATAATGAAACATAATATAGTTTGAAGCGTTCAAAATTCATACTTTTTCGTTGAAAACTGGGAAAAAGTATGAAGAAGCAGAAAAACAATAAAATTGCATTCATACCAAATTGCTCAAAAAACATAAAAAGGATGAATGTCAAAAAAAGACAGATTAAACATTCATACAAAATAACATAAATAAAAGAAAAAGTATGAAACAGGAAAGCACAGAAGAAAATTCGGTGTATATGGGAAGTGCTATGGAAAATAAAGGAATTATGTATGTGCTGGCATCAAAGCCTTATCATGAGGTAAAAGAGCCGGGCTATCGGACGGTCATGATCGGGCAGGATCTGTCGGAAGAATATGAAGAAAAGAAAGATGACAGCGGCAGACCGGAGACTGGTAGATCAGATCGTAAGAAAAAAGAAAACTGCGACTGCAACAAGTTTACAGCGGAATATATTGGAATCTGCAGCTCTGACAGATATTTTGTGGATGCAGGCAGGCTTCTTTCTATGCAAAAAATGCAGCAGCTTCTGGAGCAGACACCTGTCATTTTAGGAGATTATCTGACTGGGCAATTTGAAGAATCTGTGCAGAAAAACAGAAAAGCAGAGAGTATTGATGAACCGGAAAAAGAAGAAATCCCGTGTCTCATGATAAAAAAAGAAGCTTTGGAAGATTTCTGCCGGTGGTATGAAGAAAACTACGGTCAAAATCCTGCATGGCATACAAATATGATTGCAGAAATAAAAGCATGGTTATCCGACAAACAGATTTCCTATGCATATTTCCATACGGAGAAAATCGACACAAACCGCATCCCTGCGATGTATGAACTGGTGAAAGATCTGACGGAAGATCTTGTGAAAAAATATCAGCAGGGTAACTTTTTATATTTACCACCGATTGACCGGACAGTAGGAAAAAATGGCAGGATGCCTGTCTGGATCTGCTGGTGGCAGGGGATTTCCGAGGCACCGGAGCTCGTGCAGAGATGCATTGCCCGTATGGAAAAAATGTTCGGAGATAAAGCAGACATACGGATCATTACATTTGATAATTACCGGCAGTACATAGCATTTTCAGAAACGGTAGCAGAGAAATTCAATAAAGGCTGCATTTCCATGACACACTTGTCTGATATTCTGCGTGCGCAGCTTCTTTGCCGCTATGGAGGACTGTGGATAGATGCTACCTATTATATATGGGATGACAGATTTATCGATGCGCTCTGCCAGTTTCCATTTTTCACACAGAAGCAGGGCGGCGAACTGAATGAGCTGGATATCGTTTCGGGAAGATGGGCAAATAATTTCATGAAGGGCCCTGCAGGATTCCCACTGTTTGGCTTTATGGTGGAGGCGTTTGAGCTCTTTTGGAGCAAATATGATGAGGTGCTCAATTACTTCCTGTTTGATTACATTATTGCGGTTTGTTATGAACAACTGCCGGAGATCAGAATGATCATGGGTGCCTGTCCGGTAAACAACCGGTTTTCACAGGTGCTGGCAGACTGGGGAAATGAAGCCTGCGATCCGCACAAGCTGGAGCTTCTGACGGCGGATACCTGGCTCTTCAAACTGACATATAAGAAACAGTTTTCCATGCAGACAAGCGACGGACAAAAGACGTATTATGCAGCGTTATTACAGAGGGAATAATGGAAATGTTAAATAATCTGCATTCTGAGCCGATATACTAATAGAAGTATTTAAGCAGATCAGGAAAGAAGAGGAATTACAATGGAAGAAAAGAGAAAACAGGAATTGGAAGCGCTTACGCTTGGAAGTGAATACATAGCAAAGCTGATCCCGGCAATGAAGGAGATCATCCCGGAGCTGCGGGGAATGGAGATGCCTGATACAAAAGATTATCTGAATCAGCAGCTTGACGGCATTAATTATGTGATCGACATCATGAATATCACACTTCCATTTTTGAATGAAAAAGAAGAAGTTCTGAATAAAGATGCAATGGAAGAAAAAGTACAGAATCTGAATCGTGCACTGGGGAATAATGACCATGCTATGATTGCGGATACATTCGAGGCAGATATTCTGCCAATGCTTGATATTTACAGACAGATTGCACTGGTAGTACTGGAGCAAAACAAGGAGGAATAAAAAAGATACTTTCACATGCTAAAGTATGTAGAAAATAAAGAAATAAAAATAAAAAAAATAAAAAAAGGTGTTAAGTATTATTGGGAAGACCCGATATATATGTTGAGTAGAATAAATACTTAAAAAACATTGAAAAGGGAATGGATGGAGCGTACGGCCGGAAAGGACTTTTTCAATCCAATGACCGTCATGGATGACGGCATTTAAATTCAAGGAGGAATATATTATGGTAGTACAACACAATCTTACAGCAATGAACTCTAACAGAATGCTTGGTATCACAACAAGCGCTCAGGCAAAGTCTACAGAGAAGTTATCTTCAGGTTACAAGATCAACCGTGCAGCAGATGACGCAGCAGGCTTAGCAATCAGCGAGAAGATGAGAAGACAGATCAGAGGTCTTACACAGGCCAGCGCAAATGCTCAGGATGGTATCTCTTGCGTACAGACAGCTGAAGGTGCACTTACAGAAGTACACGATATGCTGCAGCGTATGAACGAACTGGCAGTAAAAGCAGCCAATGGTACACAGACATCTACAGATCGTGCTTACATCAATCAGGAAGTACAGGCTCTCGTTTCCGAGATCGACCGTGTTGCTTCTACAACAACATTCAACGAGAAAATGCTCTTAGATGGTTCATTCTCCAGCATTGGCCTTCAGGTTGGTGCAGAATCTAGTCAGCTGATCACATTAAATGTCAGCGCAATGAACGCTTTCGGTCTTGGACTTACATCTGTCAGCAGCGGCGCAGTAAGTCAGGCAGCTATCGAAACACAGATGGCCAAAGATAAAGTGAAAGTTGCTACAACATCTATTTCAGTTGGTGGTACAACAGGAGCTAACGCTCAGAAAGCTATCACAATGATCAAAGCAGCTCTGAAGCAGGTATCTAAACAGAGATCTGATCTTGGTGCTGTTCAGAACAGATTAGAGCATACAATCAAGAACCTTGACAACGTTGTTGAAAATACAACAAGCGCTGAATCTGCTATCCGTGATACAGATATGGCTTCTGAAATGGTTAAGTTCTCTAACAACAACATCCTTGCTCAGGCAGGACAGTCTATGTTAGCACAGGCTAACCAGAGTAATCAGGGTGTATTATCTTTATTATAAGATAATCAGACAATTTTATACGACTACCAGAGGAGACCGGTTTCGACCGGTCTTCTTTCACTGTATAGGGAATTATACTTTATTTTATAACAGAAGCTAAGAAAGCGAAGAGACTATGGAAAAGAAAGTCAGCGTCATTATACCGTGCTACAATATAGAAGCTTATATCGACAGATGTCTTGCATCACTGGAAAGACAAAAAATGCCAATGGAAGAACTGGAGATTATTCTGGTAGATGATCATTCTACAGATGGAACATGGGAGAAATTACAGATCTTTGAAGCAAAATATCCGGAGAGCGTTTTGATTATTCATAATGATGTGAATATCAGGCAGGGAGCGATCCGAAATATGGCGCTTGCCTATGCGACAGCACCTTATATTGCATTTATCGATGGCGATGACTGGGTATCGGACGACTATTTGTATGCTTTGTATGAAAAGGCGGTCAGCTATGATTGCGATCTGGTGTTGTGCAATGCGTATCGTGATTTCGGAGATGGGAGAAAAATTGAGATCAGAAAGCCGGAACTTCAAACTTCACGATTCCTTACAATAGATACCATAGAAAAAAGGAAGAAGATGATCGTGAATGAGACAGTTGGGAGCACGGCGTGGGCAAAACTGATCCGAAAAGCGTATTTGCTGGAAAACGAAATCTACTTTCCTGAGGGTGTTTTTTTTGAGGATATTCCATGGGGAGCGTTCAATAATTTCTGCGCAAAACGAATTTATATCCTGCATGATTATCTGTACCATTACTATGTGAATGAGCATTCGGTTGTGATGAAGAAGGATCAGGATTATTATCACGATATGTTTGCGGTGAATTATTATAAATGGAGCGAGATAGAGCGAAGAAATGTGTATGCTGCCATGCCGGAGGAAACAGAATTTGATTTTATAGTCAATTATTATCTGGCAGCTTTAAATATGTTTGCGCACCACTATGATACAATACCGCTTGAGGCGTTTGAAGAAATGCAGCAGTTTGTTCTGGATAAATTCCCCAATTACCCACAAAACCCTTATTTTAACAGCAATCTTGGGGAAAATCACAGGATGCAGCTGTATTTTCTGGATAAAAAAATGGGGCAGAAAGAACTTGAACAGCTTCATAGGATTTTAGCACAGTAAAAACTCTAATTATTTCGTACTATCTGTCCGATATAAAATATAAGTGCGAAAGGAATCGCGAAAGACGGAAATAGGAGTCCCTGCACGTTGTGCAGGGATTCTTTCATGTAATAGAAAACTTCGTTCCTATTACATGAAAACGTTCCGCAGGCGCAAGAATGTGCCAAGGCACATTCTTTATTCTGTGAGATGTATAGAGGAAAACATGAAACGGATCAAAAAGCAGACAATTCTGGAATCAGTAGCATTACTGGAAAGCGCAAATGAATACGTGACAGCGGATGTGGATGATAAGACACTGCTGGATGTCCTGACGCAGTGTCAGGAGACGGCAATTTTGACGGGAAATGACCTGGAATCGCAGGGAGAGAGCACCAAAGAACTGGTTAAAATGCTTGAGGACTACTGTGAACTGATCTTCCGGATCAGCGAAAGTCTGCAGGATGATGAGCAGAAAAAGAATTTGGCAGGACAAGTGCGGAGTCTTTTGATACAATTACATAGAGATATTGTTGATCTATTACCGGAAGATAGAAGAGAAATGGTTTTCCTTCCCTATAAGGCAAGCATGTGGGACAGCCTGGAAAGCGTCTGGAAAGCAGCAGATGCGGATCCGGAATGCGATGCCTATGTGATACCTATTCCATATTTTGACAGAAATTCCGATGGTACAGTAAAAGAAATGCATTATGAAGGAGATCTGTTTCCGGAGTATGTGCCTGTTACAAAATACGATGCATACGATTTCGGGCAGCGCAGACCGGATGCTGTTTTCATCCATAATCCATATGACGGAGCTAATTTTGTAACAAGTGTACATCCGTTTTTCTATTCGGATAATCTGAAAAAATATACAGACTGCCTTGTGTACATCCCATATTTTGCATCTGCGGGCGGTATGAGTGAAGGACAGTATATGTGTCCTGCCTATATCTATGCAGATTACATCGTGATCCAATCCGAGAAATACAGAAAATTTTATGCGCCGGAAATCCCGGATGAGAAGTTTCTGGCGTTTGGATCGCCCAAGTTTGACAGTATTATACAGAAATGTAATAATCAACCTAAGGCGCAGGAAGCATGGAAAGAAAAAGCGACAAAAGCCGATGGAACAAGAAAAAAGGTTTATTTTTACAATACGAGTATTGGTGGAATGCTTGGGGATACACCTACATTTTTAAAAAAGATGAAATATGTTTTCGACACATTTAAAGGAAGAGAGGATGTCTGCCTGCTATGGCGTCCACATCCTTTATTGGAATCAACATTTGCATCTATGCGCTGCGAGTATAAGGCAGAGTATGATACTCTTAAGAAAAGTTTTATTGAGGAAAAACAGGGTATTTATGATGATACACCAGGTATAGAGGATGCAATCGCCTTTTGTGACGTATATATTGGCGACGAAGGGACAAGCGTTACATCACTTTTTGGAGTTGTAGGAAAGCCATTATTTATATTTGATAATTATATCAATACATTACCGCAGAAGGATGACTGGCGGGGAGAAGTTGTTAATCCGGTTTTTGACATATTTGGAGATGACAGATTTCATCTGACTGCCAATAACAAGTTATGGTATTCTGAAAAGAATGATTACCATTACAAGTTCTATATGGATCTGGCTATGGACTATGCAGGCGGATCTTACTATATGAAAGCAATTCAGAAGAAGGATAAGTTATATGTCATTCCATGGAATGCACAGCATCTTCTGATCATAAAAGATAAAAAAATCATAGAAAAGATAGAGTTTAAGGACCAAATAACACAGAGCGATGCATTTTATTCCTATTGGTATACTGATAGGTACTTGTTCTTGATCCCGTTCAACTATCCATATCTGATACGGTATGAATTTGGTACAGGTGAGCTGTATTATATGAGCGGCGTGAAAGATTTTGCAGTGCGGAATACACAAAGCGGAATGTGCGCCGGTGGAGTCGCTCAGTATGGTAATGAACTGGTTATTGCATCTCCTGTGGATCATACATTTTTGTTTATAGAGATGGACTTCCTTCAGACAAGAGTAATAAGCAGTCATACAAAAAGTAATGTAGGAACACAGGCTATCATACCGGATGGAAAAACATTGTGGCTCCTGCCATTAAATGGAATGACGCTTTCAAACTGGGATCCGGAGACCGGAGAGATCCATGAATACGATGACAGACCGGAAGGATTCAAAGCAATCAAATTCCCGCAGGAAACAGAAGTTATGGAAAGACCATTTGGAAATATTGCGGTGGAAAGATTGGATGATAAGGAAAGAGTTGTGCTTTCTCCCTATTGGGGAAATATGTATACAACACTTGATCCGGTTACAGGTAAGATGGAAAACTGGGAAGTGCCTGTCGGCAGTGAGATCAGAGGGAAAAATGGTTACTACCGCACAGCAGGCATGGGAGGTTTTGTTTTAAACTACGCACTGCTTGGCAGTAAACATCAGCATATATGGTATGCACCGGAGAGAAAGCTGTATGACATCAATATAGAAACAAAAGAATGCAAAGAAATCCCCATCACGTTTGACTATGCGCAGCTGGAGCAAAATGCAACGGGATTTGCGGAACAATCCGAATGGATACAGTACTGCTGCAGAGAGGATTCTTTCAATTCGTTAAAAGATCTTCTGGATGATACAATTACAGGCGAACGGTTTGATAAAAAAAGGCAGCTGGCGGCATTTGCCAGAATTAATGCCGGTACAGAGGGAAATTGCGGACAACAGGTATATGACTATCTGTGCAAAAAAAAGTAAGATAAGGGGTGATGCTTCATGGTAAAAGTAATCACATACGGAACATTCGACCTTTTTCATGAAGGTCATTATAGACTGTTAGAGAGAGCCAAGGCACTTGGGGACTATCTGATCGTTGGCGTAACGACAGAAGGCTATGACATTTCCAGAGGAAAACTGAATGTCGTGGATGATCTGATGACCCGTATTGAAAATGTCAGAAAAACAGGGTTTGCGGATGAAATTATCATTGAAGAATCCATTGGCCAGAAGGTGAATGATGTCAAGAAATATCAGATTGACATTTTTACAGTCGGAAGTGACTGGACCGGTGTATTTGACTATATGAATGAGTATTGTAAGGTTGTCTATCTGGAACGTACCAAAAACGTATCCAGTACCATGCTCCGTAACCAGAATTTTAAGATCCAGAGAATCGGTATTATCGGAAATGGCAGAATTGCAGGACGGTTTGTGGCGGAAGCAAAGTGTGTCAGCGGTGTCAGCGTACAGGGTGTTTATAACCCGCATACAGAAAGCGCACAGCGCTTTGCAAACGAACATGAGATAGATGCCTTCCTGACAACTGATGTATTGTATGATAAATCGGAAATTATCTACGTGGCTACGCCGCATGAAACACATTATGCCTATGTAAAGGATGCACTTTTACATGATAAACATGTGATCTGTGAGAAGCCGCTTGTGCTCAAAAAGGAACAGGCAGAAGAACTGTTTGCACTGGCAAAAGAACGGAATAAGATCTTATTTGAAGGCATTAAGACGGCATACTGTCCGGGATTTAATAACCTGATCAATGTAGCCTGCAGTGGTATGATCGGAAGCGTCCGCTATGTGGACGCCTGCTTTACCAAGCTGGAAAATAAGGAAAACAGAGAATTGACAGATCCTGTTTATGGGGGCAGCTTTTTAGAACTTGGCAGTTATTGTCTGCTTCCGGTACTGAAGTTATTTGGCTGTGAGTATGAAACGATTGATTTCGAAAGCATTCATGGTGATAACGGACTGGATCTCTTTACAAAAGCCTCACTTGCTTTTCAAAAGGGTCTGGCAACGGTAACCTGTGGACTGGGCGTCAAGAGCGAAGGCAGACTGCTGATCGCCGGTACAAAAGGATATATCGTAGCGGAAGCACCTTGGTGGAAGACGACATATTTTGAAGTACATTTTGAGGATGCGGACAGGGTAGAAAAATATTCGGAACGTTTCTTAGGAGATGGACTCCGGTATGAGATCAGTGCTCTTTTAAAGCAGATCAATGGAAATACAAAAACAGATTTTAAACTGACCAGAAGTGAATCCATTACAATGGCGGGCATTATGGAGCAGTTTATGATAAAGGAAGGCAGATGCACAGATGAAGATATGGGCGCATAGAGGCTGCAGCCAGAGATATCCGGAAAATACACTTCTGGCATTTGAGAAAGCGATTGCCATAAAAGGCCTGACGGGTATAGAACTGGACATTCAGCTGACAAAGGATGGACATATGGTAGTCATTCATGACGAGAGAGTGGATCGCACGACAGAGTCCATTGGATTTGTCAGAGACTATACGCTTTCAGAACTGAAAAGGCTTCATATTTATGCAGACAGCCATCCCACGCAGCAGATCCCGACAATAGAAGAAGTGCTGGATCTGATAGAGCCAAGGATGCGGGAAGGAATGCTGCTGAATATCGAGCTGAAAAACAGCATCTATCCATATCCGGGCATGGAAGATAAAATTGCAGAAGAAATTTCCAAGAGAGGTCTGGAAAAACAGATCGTATATTCTTCCTTTTATGCAAGATCCATAGAACGGCTGCATGCACTGCAGACAGGATCAGAGCTGGCGATTCTGGACACGAAAGTATCGGATTGCCTTTATAAAGTAAAGGGCGGCTGTGGGGCTGTTTCGCTGCATCCTTTCTGGAGAGGAATAGATCTGCCAAAGGAAACACTTGGCGGCTATCATGTAAGAGCATGGCTATCCGGTCATCTTTATCCGGAAAAGCCGACAGGAACAAAGCTTGATCTGAAGAGTCTGGAAGAGCAGGGGATCACAGACGTGATCTTAAATGAGCCGGAGGTATATTGATAAATGAAAGCATATATAAATCCGAATTCACCTCATTTTTTTGCATTCAATATTTGGGATATAGCATCTGCCAAATCTATTATGGATGCTGCACAAATAAAACAGAAGCCTATTATCTTACAAACCTCTATGAAAACCTTTTCGTTAATGGACTTGGAAGCAATGAGGTTTTTCGTGACAACTTATGCAAAAAAGAAGGCAATACCGGTTTATCTGCATTTAGATCATTGTAAAAAGATTGAGATGATCCAGGAAGCCATAGCAGCTGGATGGGATTCGGTCATGATTGATGCTTCAGATAAATTACTGGATGAAAATATTGAACTGACAAATTATGTGACGGAACTTGCACATGGAAAGAATGTTTTAGTGGAATCTGAAGTTGGACAAGTCAGTGGTGTGGAAGACGATATAACGGTAAGTGGCACTGGCGTGGCAAGAGTCGAGGATATTCAGAAGTTTTTGAAAAATACAAATGTGGATATGCTGGCGGTTGCGATAGGAACAGCTCATGGGCAATATACGGGGATACCTGATTTACATTATAATCTCTTACAGCAGACTGGTGAAATGACAAAGATCCCATTGGTGATTCATGGCGGAACAGGGCTCTCGGATGATACATTACAACGATTATTTTCTTATCAAAATGTTAAGAAAATTAACATTTCTACAGATGTAAAGCAGGCTTATCGTCTGGGAATTGAGAGATGCTATAAGGAACAAGAAATAAAAGAAAAAGGTTTTGATCCATTGAAAGTTACAGGGCGGATCCATGATTCTATATGTAAAATGGCAATGGAGAAACTATCTTTAATAGAAGGATGATGTTTGGAAGGGTAGCTTATGAATAAGACAATTTTAGTCCTGAACATGGGAATGAAAAGTATTCGCAGTATCATATTTGACAGCAAGGGCAATAAGCTGGCAAGTGCAGCCATTCCTTTGGAAACATCTTTGACCGGAGAGCGAGTGACACAAAATCCGGATGAGTGGTGGGAAAAGGCATTGCGGGTTATGAGAGAAACTGTTTTCATGGCAGATGCCCATGAGATTGATTATATTACGGTAACAACTTCAGCAGCTTGTCTTGTTTATGTAGATAAAGATTGTAATGCACTGGCACCATGTATCATGGTTTCGGATAAAAGAGCAAAAGAAGAAAGTGCAAAGATGGAAGAACTTTCTTCTTTTAAAAAATTAAAAGAGCAATATGCTATTGTGGCGGATCCATATTATTTGATTCCAAAAGCAATGTGGGTTTTACATAATGAGCCGGAGTTGTATGAGAAAACATATAAATTCCTGACACCGAATGATTATCTGATTGCCAGATTAAGTGGAAGATATGTAACAGATTACATCAATGCACAAAAATGGTACTGTGACGCAAAAAATAGAAAGTATCCAGCCTCTTTATTACAAGAGGCTGGGATTGCATATGAAAAAATGCCGGAAATAGTATCGCCCGGTGAATTTGTTGAGAAAATCAAAAAAGATGTAGCAGAACAAATTAGCATTACAGGAAATACGAAAGTGATTGCGACAACATATGATGCGATTTGTTCATTTGTAGGAAGCGGAACACTGGAAGAGGGAGAGGCCAGTGATGTTTCCGGTACCGTTACTGTATTTAGAGCAGCATTGAAACAAGAGATAAAAAAGCCGTTAACGAAAATTCAACAAATTCCATACTATGAGGGAAATCTAAATATTATAGGCGGATCCAATAATCTGGGCGGCGGTTTGATTGAGTGGGTAAAACAATGCTATTATATGAATGAGCAGTTACCATATGAACAAATGGAGAAAGATGCTGCAGAAGCAGAACTGGGTGCAGGAGGCATTATTTTCCTCCCATATCTTTTGGGAGAAAGAGCACCTATCTGGGACAATGAAGCCAGAGGCGTTTTCTTTGGATTGGAGCGAATGCACACAAGAAAGGAAATGACACGCGCGGTATTTGAAAGTACGGGATTTATTGATCTGGATATGCTCACGGCAATAGAGGAAACAGGAATCAAAATTAATACGATCCGTGTATCGGGAGGTCTTGCCAGGGTGGGCCTTGTTTCTCAAATCAAAGCAGATATTACGGGACGTGAGATCCATGTACTCTCTGAATTTGAAACGACGGCAACAGGTGCAGCAATGATCGCTTTATATGGACAGGGCGTATATGAATCGCTGACAGAAGCCGGTGACTGTTTTGCGCAGGTGAGGATGATCATCAGACCTAACCAGAATAATTATCAAAAATATCAGGAATTGTATGGGTTATATAAAGAAACCTATGAAACCATCAAACCATTGTTTGCAAAGAGAAATAGAATTGCAGAAAGGTTATATCATTCAAAAAAGGTAAAAATAGAGAACTTATGAGAATGTATCAATTGGAAATACCAACTAAAATATATTTTGGCAGAGGAATCGCGTTTCAAGCACTTGCGGAAGAAAAGGATTTCCTAAGCGGAAATGTGTTGATTGTCACGACAGGCAGATCACTGAACCGCCTTGGTTATGTGGAAAAACTAAAAAAAGAACTACGGAATCTTCCAAATGTAAAATCGGTAGCAATTTATGATCAGATCAGTGCAAATCCGCAATTACAGGAAATTACAAAGGCGGCAGAGGAAGGAAAAGAAAACCGCACAGATATTGTGGTTGGATTTGGTGGTGGAAGTGCCATTGATGCAGCCAAAGCTGTAGCTGCAGTGATTGGAACCGGTAATAGTGTGGAAACTCTTTTTTATCAACATATAGAGCCTGATGAAAGGACACTTCCTGTTGTCGCAATTCCAACTACAGCAGGCACGGGTAGCGAGCTTAGTAAAGCAGCAATTCTTTCTGATTATGAAAAGCATAAGAAAGGCGGAGTTAGAGGAAAAAATCTGTATCCGAAACTGGCTATTGTTGATTCTGTATTTACAGAGACTGTTCCTTTGCATATAACGATGGAGACAGGATTTGATGTACTGGCACATGCAATAGAAAGTTATGTGTCAAAGGTTGCATCACCTTTTACGAAGATATTATCGGAACAGGTGATTTCCACGGCCGGAAAAGCACTTATGGAGCTGGAAAAAGATATCCAGAACAAAGAAGCACGTGAAAAAATGAGTTATGCCAGTATGATCATGGGTATTAATCTGGGAAATGCTTCTACGGCTATGCCACATCGCTTACAATATCCATTAGGTGCATATACAAAGACAAGCCATGGAAGCGGATTGGCAGCGATATATCCGACATGGATTTATTATGAGTATACTGTAAATTCAGAAACAATCAGAAAAGTACTAGAGCAATTAACCGGAAAGGAGCCGGCAAATGCGGAGCAGGCTTCCGGATTGATGAAAGATTTTTTGAAACAGCTGCAACTTCCGGTTTCTATAAGAGAATTAGGTGTAAAAGAGAATATGCTATCTATTCTGGCAGAGGATGTAAGCGGAAATCTGGCGAATGATCCACTGGCAGAAACAGAAAATATTATATATAAGATCTATGAGAGAGCAATGAAGGAGTAGGCAGATATGCAGGCAATTATAATGGCAGCAGGAAAGGGAAGCCGTCTTGGTGAATTAACAGGCGGGAATCCAAAATCATTTGTGGAGATTCATCATAAAAAATTAATTGAGTACAATTTAGATATTTTGCGTCAATTGGGTGTTGATGAAATCATTATTGTAACGGGATACAGGAAAGAAGCCTTTGAAGAATTGACAAAAGATATGAAGGACGTGCGTCTGGTATACAATCCATTTTATGAGATGGTAAATGTGCTTGGTTCATTTTATATGGGTATGAGATATCTGCAGGAGGATTTTATTTATCTGCATGCAGATACTTTGTGTGATCCATGTATATTAAAGAAGCTGGCACAGTTTGAAGCAGATATGAATTTGCCGATAGATTATAAGGTATGTGATGAAGAAGCAATGAAAGTTCGGTCGCAGGAAGGTAAAATCGTGCAGATCACAAAAAAAATGCCAGTAGAGGAAGCAGAGGGTGAGTTTATTGGCATTGCATCCTTTAAGAAAGATATAATCCCTTCTTTACAAATGGCAGTTGAGAAGCTTCTGGAAGAAAAGAACTTTTCAGAGTATTTTGAAGCAGCAATTCAGAACCTGTTTGATGAAAAGAAATTTTCTGTCTGTGCTATTCCTATGGGAGATGCTTTCTGGGCGGAGATTGACTTCAGGGAAGATTATGACAGGGCAGTAGCCTGCATTCCTCAATATATGTATAAAGAGTAAGGAACCAATTTTTATGGAACATGTAGTTGCAACTGATCCAAAAGAGATCAGGTATATTAAAAAAAGACGGAGAATGGCTTTTAGAGAAAGCATAAAATTTTATTTGTGCAGACTCTTTCCGGTGCAAAATAATCTGATCAGTGTTTGTACATTTGAAGGAAAAGGAGGCTTTGGCTGTAATGCAAAGCCTTTGGTTGAAGAATTGCACCGTCAGCATCCGGATTTCCGCTTTGTATGGTTTGTAAATGATATGGATAAGGCTTTTCCCGATTATGTCCAAAAAGTATCTAATACCGCATGGAGCAGAGCTTATTGGCTATCAAGATCAAAAGTATGGATAGATAATTACCGCAAACCGTATGGAACAAAAAAAAGAAAAGGTCAGTATTATTTGAATGTGAATCATTACACAATCGCTATTAAATGCACAGGGCTTTTGAGAGGGGAAGGCTTCTCGGAAATGGCTTATCTAGTAAGCAAGAATGATTCTGATATGATCGATGGCTTGGTAATAGATTCTACATGGTGCGAACAATGTTTTGATAAAGCTTTGGTATATGAGGGAAATTTTCTGAAAACCGGAGCACCAAGATGTGATGTGCTATTTGGGGATAGAAGCTTCTATCAGAAGAAGTTCAGACAGAAACATAATTTGCCGGAAGATGCGAAGGTGATTATGTTTGCTCCTACATTTCGTGAAGGCGCAAAGGATGGAAAAAGATTTGTATTTTCCGAAATATGGTCCATTGATTTTAAGAGACTGATTCACAATCTTGAAAAGAAATTTGGCGGTAAATGGTATCTTTGCGTGAGAGTGCATCCGCAGCTTGCACCAACATTTCGTGAATATAAAAACCCGGATGTGCAAGATCGTATTATTGATGAGAGTCAGGCTGATGATATGTATGAAATACTGGCTGGTATGGACGCATATATCACTGACTACTCCAGTGCATGCTTTGAAGCAGGATTTGCACATATCCCGGTTTTCCTATATGCAGACGATATTCAGCAGTATGCAAATGACAGAGGTGCACTTATGTGGAATCTGGCAACAGATGAAAGAGATCATATAAGTAACAATAAACAGATGGTTCCGGGGGTTGATGTATATCTGCCATTTACACTGGCGAGCGATAATGAACAGCTTGAGCAGGATATTATGGCATTTGACCGGAATGCATACGATAAGAAGTTGGATGAATTTCATGAGAAGATGGGACTTGTGTTTGATGGTCGGGCGAGTGAGTGTATTGCAGACATAATTGGAGAGAAATGTATGAAATGAAGATGATATCTGTAATAATACCTATATATAATTCGGAAAATTATATAGAAAGGTGTATAAAAAGTGTATGTAGACAAACTTATAAAAATTTGGAAATTATATGTATAGATGATGGTTCTTTAGATAGTGCAGGAAAAATTTTAGATAAATGCGCTGCAAGTGATAGTCGAATCATTGCAAGACATCAGACAAATCATGGGGAGAGTTATGCCAGAAATGAAGGACTAAAACTAGCAAATGGAGAATACATAGCATTTGTTGATTGCGATGATTGGATTGAACCAACAATGTATGAAGAATTAATGGAGTATGCAGAAAAATATGATTTAGATATGGTAGCATCATCGTGGTATAAAGATGATGATAGTTCAAGTATAGCAATTAAGAATCAATTAGAAGTTGACACAGGGGTATTTGGCAGAGATGATTTATTAGAATACATATACAAGCGTGATTATTACAGGGGGGTTGCTTATATGTGGAACAAGCTGTATAGGCGTAAAATGTTAGAAGATAATGTAGGTGGGAAGTTAAGATTTGATGAACAATTTAGACTAGGCGGAGATGTTTTGTTTTTGGCACAAGCTGCATTAAGAACCAAACGTGCAATGTATATTGACAAATCTTTTTATCATTATTATCAGAGGTCGGAGTCTGGGTGTCATACAAAAGATTTATCTAAAATGAGAGAGTGGATAAAGGCGTATGAAATAATTATTAAATTAATGGAACAAAATCATGTGTCGACTGAAACAATTAATTATATAAAAAGATTTATGGCATATCATAGCAGTAATGCTGCAGAAATGGCGATAGAGCAGGAAAATATTATGTATAAGAAAGAATTTCAAGATATTATGAAACAATATAAAAAAGAGTATATAGACTTAAATATCATGTTTCCGGATAGAGTGAAGAGGTATGAAAGGTTATTATATATATAAC
>ERZ1026856.96-NODE-96-length-61372-cov-19.795212_pt1 | contig 61372 bp, 47 predicted proteins | sample MGYA00380158_ERZ1026856 | MGnify/ENA primary metagenome ERZ1026856 (study PRJEB33269, sample SAMEA4719794) | human gut metagenome | biome: human-associated habitat; feature: organic feature; material: feces | place: Cameroon | collected 2013-10 ... | reverse complement strand
TGTATAAGAGACAGATATTAACTATTAATTAAATCGGATAGAAAATTTTTGATGATTTTCTGATCATATATAATAAATATATATAAGTGATAGTTAAATATTAAAATCCGAAAAATTATTATTTTATTATAAGAGATCATTATTTTTGTTGTGTGTAATAAGCTCGTGCGGAGAAAGAAGAGAAGAAGTGTAAAAGCTTCTTCTCTTCTTTATTTTAATTATATATTATAAATATAGAAATAAATATTTCTAGTAACAAAATAATATAAAATTTAGGAGGTAATAATATGAAAAATATGATATTCCAGACAATAGTCGGTTTAAGGAATGGATTTGTTGTAAATGTTAATTATAATCAGTATATTCAATGGACTGATAATGAATCAGCATTTATAATATTCTCAAAAGGAAATGTAGACATTAATGTTGATGAGAATGATGATTTAACTATTTCAGGTGAAAAATCAGCTGATGAACAATCAATGTTTGTAGCTGACACTGAAGTAATAAATTTAAAAGAACTATCTAAAACCATACAAATGTATCAATATGACTACAGAAGTTGGTTATATGGTCAATGCATTATAGTTAAAGTACCATCATTTGTCAAAAATATTGAATTTGCCAGTGGCATATATGTAAATGATGTATTTACTGCAGAGAAATTAATTACTAATTTCTGCGATGACCCTGATAGAAATATTAGGATATATATACCAACTAACAAACTGACAATATTGAATAAATTTATACAAATTTATCCAGATATGTTATCTCATGTTGAGTATATGAGCGAATATGAATTGGCAATAGTAACAAACTACAACCCAGAAGCAGTTGTTGGTGAAGCACTTAATAGATACTATAAAAAGTATGAAAAGAAAGAAAGAAAAGCTCAAAAACAAATAGAGACGCTTATGGGAAATAGATTAGAAGATTGTGCATATACTGAGAATCTTGAAGATTTAATGCAACTATATGCTGCAACGTCTCGAAATCCTTATGAGAATGTATCTAAACAAGATTTAGAATCAGATGATGCATATTTTGCATTATTAAAAGATATGAGAAATAGATTATAAAGTATAATGGGATATAGATATATATCTATATCCCATTATACAATTATATAAGGAGTTGATGTTATGAGAGATTATGCAAGATTAGTTGATGGAAAAGAAATCACGATAGCATATGATGATAATAAACAAATAGTATGCTGGGGGTTTAATAAAAAGAATGTTGTATTATATTTATCAAAGACAGGCTTATATGATAAATGCGAACTAATACAATCAGATGACCTTAAATTTATATTTGCAGTACAATGTGATTTTGCTAGATATGAAGTAATTGATATTAGAGATAAAGATGACAATTTAGTTGTATTGCTAAGAAAAGAATATAACTATGTGATGGAATTGAATTATGAAACAAAATCAAAAGTGTTCGATACAATTAATACTTGTAGAGAATTACTCAATACAATAGATTTTACTGACGAAGAATTTAAAAAGATGAAAAAATTTGCAATAATGTTGACTAATAAATCAATGGGTACATTGTCACTTGTACCAAACAGTGTTCTTAGTGATATGAAATCACTAAGAAGAGCAGTAGAAATGGAAGATGAACTTTACAATATAAATGATAGAGGTACATTAAATACGTTATGTAATAGATTTTGCATAATATTAATATAAGGTAGAAATCCTACCTTATATTTTTCTAATAGCTAGTAAACAGTTGTTTAATAAAGGAGGAATATTTAGTATGAAAAAGAAAGAAGGGTGTCTAATTGTATTTGATGGATTAGATGGAACAGGAAAACAAACTCAGACAGAAAGATTGGCTAAATATTTTGAAGAAAATGACATTAAATATAAAACAATTGCATTCCCTGCATATGATACACCATCAGGGGACATAGTTAGACAATATTTAAAAGGCAACATAGTTTTATCTGACAGTCATGATGATGGGTTGGAAAAATTTAGAAAATCATTTTTATATGTTGTAGATAGATGTATAAATATGACAAAAAAGGATGAAGAAGGGAAATGTATTTTAGACTATTATAATGAAGGATATGTAATAATTTGTGATAGATATGTATCAAGTAATTTCTTATATATGGCAACAGAAAGTGATATCCATGAATTTAGAATATATATTTCTGTAATGGAGATGATAGAATACACTCTATGTGGACTTCCTAAACCAACTATGAGTTTCTTCTTGGAAATGCCACCTGAGAAAAGTTTAGAATGTATAGATAAAAGAAATGAGACTAAAGATATAAATGAAAATTTACAAAGATTAACAAAAGTTTACGATTCACTACAACGCTATAAGAGTGAGTGTGAGAGGGAAAATAAAGACTGTTATTTCATAAATTGTATATCAGAAGATGGAGATATACGTAGCATAGAAGATATACATGATGAAATTAAAAATATATTCAAACAAAAATATTGATTTATTATAAATATATAAAAGGGAGTGATTATATGAAACTATCTGATAATTTATTGCAAGCCACTATAAAGGCAAATCAAGTTGCTAGGGATTTAACTAATACAGATATATCAATAGATAACCTATTATATGGGATAGCATCAATAAAAAGAAGTATGGCATCAGCAGTATTAGAAAAATATTATATTACTACAGAAAATATGTTATATTATTTAGTAGATTTAAAAGGACCTAAAATGCGTCATGATTTATCACATTACTGTGCTCCTACTAAAATATATGAACAGGTTATAGAAAGAGCAGAAGAAATAGCAACTGCAGTTGGTTGGGACACTTTAACTTGTGAGTTAATAATACTAGCAATAATAGATTTAAAAGACCAAGATACTGAAATACAAAATTTATTTATGGTCTCATTGATAGATGAAAGTGAATTAATGTCAGATTTATTAGATATAATAGGTAATGACAAACAAGAAGATTTAGCAACAATAACTAAAAAATTAAGTTGTGTATCAGGTTCTTCTACTGGTAATAAAAGAACACCAGTTGAATATAGTAAGATGCTAACACAATATGGGTTTGATTTAACTAAGAAGGCAGAAGATGGAAAAATTGACCCATTAATAGGAAGAGACAATGAAGTTAATAGAATAATACAAATACTTGGTAGAAAAACTAAAAATAATCCTATATTAATAGGTGACCCAGGTGTTGGTAAGACTTCAATTGTAGAAGGACTTGCAAATAAAATTGTTTCTGGTGATGTACCAGAGTATTTAAGAAATAGTGTTGTATTAAGCGTAAATATGGGAGCAATTATCGCAGGTACTAAATATCGTGGAGAATTTGAAGATAGATTTAAAAAGATATTAGACGAATGTGAAGATAAAAAAGGCATAATATTATTCATAGATGAAATACACACTATAGTTAATTCAGGAACAACAGGTGATTCATCAGTAGACGGTGCAAATATAATGAAACCATATTTATCTGATGGTAGAATTCAATTAATAGGAGCGACAACTATAGATGAATATAGAAAAATAATAGAAACAGATTCAGCATTAGCTAGAAGACTTCAATCTATTATGGTTGAAGAACCTACTGAAGATGAAACCATAGAAATCATGAAAGGTTTAAAACCTGCATATGAAAAATTCCATAATATACAAATAACTGATGAAGTTATAGAGCAATCTGTGAAATTATCAGTTAGATATATAAGTGACAGATATTTACCAGATAAAGCTATTGATGTATTAGATGAAGCATCATCAGTAATAAAGGTTGCAAATAGTAAGAAGAAAGTTGAATCAATTCCTACTAAGACAATAATAGAATATGATGTTTTAAATAATGATAAAGAACAAGCGATTCATGATTTAGATATAATAGGTGCACTTAATTCACGTAATAAAATAGTTGAATTGTGCTCATCAGTTTCTAATAACGATGCAAATAAAATGAAAAAATTACCTATATTGACTGTCGACGACGTCTGCAATGTTATATCTAATTGGACTAAAATTCCAGTATCTAAATTAACTGAAGATGAAAAATCTAAGTTAATGAATATGGAAAAATTAATGCATGAATCTATAATTGGTCAAGATGAAGCAATTAAATCAATAGCAACTGCAATTAGAAGAAATAAATCTGGTTTAAGAGACCCTAAAAAACCAATAGCAAGTTTCATGTTCTTAGGTGGAACTGGTGTTGGTAAAACAGAGACAGTTAAGACATTAGCAAAAGTACACTATGGTAGTGAAGATAATATAATCAGAATGGATATGTCTGAATATATGGAAAAACACACTGTAGCTAAATTAATAGGAGCTCCTCCAGGATACGTTGGTCATGATGATGGTGGACAATTAACTAATGCCGTTAGAACTAAACCATATTCAATAGTATTATTTGATGAAATAGAAAAAGCACATACTGATGTATTTAATATATTACTTCAAATACTAGATGAAGGTAGACTTACTGATTCTAAAGGTAGAACAGTTGATTTTAAAAACACTATTATTATAATGACTTCTAATTTAGGAGCAACAACTAGTGAGAATAAAGATAAACATCTTGGATTTGGTGCTAATGTAGAAGATAATAAAAAAGAATATGAAACAGATTATGATAAATTAAAAGAAAAAATAATGAAGGCTTGTAAGAAACGTTTCAGACCTGAATTCTTAAATAGAATAGATGAATTAATAGTTTATCATAATTTAAGCGAAGACAATATAAGAGACATAATCAAGATATTAATAAAAGACTTAGAAAAACGTTTAGAAGATATGAATATCAGTCTAGAATTAGATGAATCAGTTATGAAGTTCTTAATTAAACAAGGAACTGATTTAAAATTTGGTGCTAGACCATTAGCAAGAGCAATACAAAGATATATCATGGATGGTTTATCTACAAAATTATTAACTGATGAAATAGTTAATGGCGATGAAATAATAGCAAAATATGATGAAGAATCAGAAGAAGTTAAATTTTATCACGTAGTAACTGTAAATAAATAATGATAAAGAAACCTTATACCCAATGGGTATAAGGTTTCTTTTTTTATACTGTTAAAACATATCCTTTATATAAAGCATCCTTTTTTTGTTTATCTGTTACTGTTGTTGCTGCAGTAGTTCCTGCAATTTTTAGTGTTCCTGTAGTTGTTTTTGGTAATGAAGTTATTAAGTTAGTCAATGCATTTGAATCTAAAGCCGTATTACTTAAATCAATTATTGAGAATGCTTTAGTTCCACTAAATCTTATAGTTTTTAATAACTTGCATCCAGTGAATATATTAGTTTCATTAGATGTAACTGAAGATGAAACGTTTAAATTTGTCAATGTGTTTAATTTAGCACAACCTGAGAACATTTCTGCACAGTTAGCTGATTTACTTACATTCATTGTAGTTATTGCTGTCATATTACTTGCATTTTTAAATAATCCATTTGTGTTAGTAGCTACAGGTAAATTGCAAGCACTTACTGTTGTTATTTTAGCACAATTAGCGAACATATGTTGTGCATTTACTACTTTAGACCAATCACATTTACCTGGGTCTATTATTAAATTAGTACAATTTTCAAACATACTTGATGCACTAGTTATACCTTTACTAACGAAAGGTGTGCCAACATTTAATGATGCTAAAGCAGTACAACCATAGAACATTCTATCTGCAATGTTAAGACTATTCGTATGGATATTTTTAATAGTTGTAAGGTTAGTCATTCCTTCAAATAGTGAAGTTGCATCTGTTATGAAATTCATATTTATATCATTTAAAGTGACTAACTTAGTTTTTATTGATTTGAATAAATTTGTACAATTAGTTGCAGATTGAATCCATAACGTTGTTATTGAAGTTATATTAGGTGCACCGGCAAATAAATCTCCAGTAGTTTTTATAGCATTTAGATTTATAAAACCAATTTTAGTTACACCTGAACATTTAGCGAATAAATTTAAACAACTAGTTGCTTTAGATAATTGAATACTGCCTAATGTCTTTATTGATGTTACATCATTGAATAGATTATCTGCAGTGGTTACGGTATTACAATTTATTCCTGCAATATCTGTTAATGCAGCACATCCACCGAACATGCCAGTTATATCAGTAACTGCACTTAAAATTAGTGAACCTATAGAAGTCAATTTACTGAATCCTTTAAATAGATTCGTTCCTCCAGTAGTTGCTTTAGGTGCAGTTATATTTCCAATAGAAGTTAGATTGACACATCCATTTAATATATTTGTAATTGTTGTTGTAGCACTTAAATCCAGATTACCTACACTAGATAAAGCTGAACATCCGTTGAATAACCCTTCAACACCAGTTGCTTTAGGTAAGTTTATATTACCAATAGATTTTAATGATGAACAACCATAGAATATTTTACTACTGTTATTAGACACATTTGGTGCATTTAAATCAGATACTGTAGTCAATGATTTACAATTGTAACATAATTGGATTATATTTTTCACGTTTGGAAGGTTAAATTTACCAACATCTATATTTAATTTTTCACATCCCGCAAATAGATTGTCACATATAGTAACATTAGTTGTATCAAATATAGGTACAGTTACTAAGCTTGAGCATCCTTCAAATATTCTCCATGCACTCACTAATTTTGGTGTATACATTGTAGTTACACTTTGAAGTGATGTGCAATGATAGAAGGCATTTGAGAAATTAGTACATAATGAAAGTTCAATATTACCAACTGTTGTTATACCACTACACTCATAAAACATTTTTTCACCAGATGTCATTTTAGGGCATTTTATTTGCGTAACTGTTTTTATTGATGTGCAGCCACTAAACATTGTGTCTCCTGTTACAAGTGCATCGAAAATATAATCACCTGGGTCCAATACCAACTTACCACAATTTAAGAACATTGAAGTTCCTGTTACTATATTTGAAGTTACAAATACAGGCAATGAAACTAATGATGAACATCCTTCAAACATACTTAGTGATGAAGTTATTTTTGGTGTGTGTAATGTACCTATTGATTGTAATGCAGTTAAATTATAGAATACTTTGTTTGCACTTGTCATGCTACTAAAGTTAGCAGTACCTATAGTTTTCAATGAAGCTGATTGTGCAAAAATAGTTTCACTGAATATTAGACCATCACAAACTATAGTGGTTATATTTGTTAGTGATGTGCAGCCTTTTATTAAGTTTGCACAATTTGTTGCTACAGGTAAATTTAAATTATTTATTGACGATAAATTAGTACAATTTGCTAGCATTTGTTCACAATTAGTGGCCTTAAGTAAGTTTAAAGTATCCAATTGAGTTAATGCGTTACATCCAAACAACATGTATGATGCATTGGTAACATTTGTGAAGTTAAATGAACTGAAGTTTATTGCTAATACTGTACAACTATAGAACATGCAAGATGCATTAGTTAAAGCTGCTGTACTGAATATTGGTATAGAAACTAGAGATGTACAATTAGAAAACATTCTACTGGCATCACTTATTACACTAAGAGTTATTTTATCTATTTTAGTTAATTTAGTGCAGAAACTGAACATCCATGATGCTACGCTACATTTAGGTAGGTATAATTCTGTAATTGTTGTTACACCAGTACTATCAAGTGCATGAGTACAATTAGTTGCACTAGGTAAACTAAGTTTAGCTATACCAGTACTACCAAATTTCGTACAAAAATAGAACATTTCCGATGCATCCACAACGTTATCAAAATTATAATCACTTGGTTCAAACATTAGGAGTTCACATGATTTAAACATTCGAGACGCTGTTTCTACTGAACTGAAATCAAATTTAGGTATTGATTGTAACAATATACAATTATTGAACATTCGATCAGCATTAGTTACATTAGTCGTATTAAATAATTCGACTGACGTTAATTTACGACAATTTTCAAAAATCGCAGCCACTGATGTTAATCTATTACAACCACTAAATGATGGCACTGCAGTTAAAGCACTACAGCTTATAAACATTGCTTCCATATTCATTATTTCTGGTAATGAATATGCTGGGATAGATGATAAACCATAGCAAGCATAGAACATTTCTGATGCATTAACAAGTTTATCAAAATTAAAATTTGGTGTTGTTCTTATATTGGCACAACCACCAAACATTTTAGAACCAATTATTAGATTACTTAAATTATAATTTGGAATTGTTTTTACAGCTGAGCATTTACGAAACATTCCTGTTCCTATTCTTAAATTACCCAAATCGAAATCTGGGAGAGTGACCACCTTTCCACAACCATTAAACATGTAGCTGGCACTTATCATATTCGATGTGTCGAATAATGGGATTTCAGTTAATGATGTACAATTGTCAAACATATAGTCAAATTTGACGCAATTTATTGTATCATATAGTGGTACTGAAGTTAATGACACACAATTTTGGAACATTCCTGCAGTTGAGTCTGCATTTAATGTATTAAAAACTGGTGCAGTTTTTAATTGTGTGCAATCTGCAAACATGTATTCTATGCATTTTAAATTATTTGCCACTAATGTGCCAACATCTTCCAATTTGTTGCATTGCCCAAACAATTGATATGCATTAGTTGCACTTGATATATCTAAATACCCTACATATTTTAATTCACTGCATCCTAAAAATAATGATGTGACATCAATTGCATCTGGTATAATAAGTCTATCTAATTCTTCTAAACGTATGCAGTTGCTAAACATATAAGACGCATCTTTGATAATATTATCAGGATCCATTATTAAGTTATTTACTTCTTTTAAATAACTACAGTTACTGAATAGTCCTGTAAATGTTGTAACTTTGGTTAAATCTAAATAATGTACAGAATCTAACATTTTTGATTCATGGAAATTATATTTAGTGACTCCAGTTGCATCTTTAGGTATATAAATCTTCATAATGTAGTTCCCATAAGCTACATTATCAGTAGAAAGACTATTTTCCATTGTTATTTTCACATCAGTTCCTTTAAGTGCAGTAACAGTCTGTTCCTCAACTGCACCTGATGAATTCATGACATCAAATTTAATAGTATAATTTCTATTTGATGATGTCGTTTCAAAATCTAATCCGAATTGAAATTCCGTAAATTCACGAAGCTTTCCATCAATTAATTCTGAATGAAAAAGTACATCAATGATAGCGACTAGATTCATATTATTATACGGTATCATAAGTTCTTACCTCCTTTTTTATGATTTTATTAACTCGATGTCGATATTTTCATTGTTGAATAATATTCTAATTGCTGATTCTTCTTTAATGTCAAAGCAAACTAAGCTATTATCATATGACATTGCTATAGGATATTCTCCACCATCTTCTAATACTTTATAAACTTTAAAATTGTTATTATTATTGGATTTACTATATAATGTGTAATAACCTTTATTCAAATTTAATACACCAGTAGTCCATTGTAAGTTATTAATTTGTGTCACAGACGTATTTTCCATAATATTATTTCTTGCATTTGTTGTATTATTTTCAGTTACGTCATCACTATCATCTAATATTGCTAAATCTACATCGTTATTGTCTAATGCTTGTTGTTCTCCATATAACACTTGCCATCCCTTGTTATTGGCAACCGCCAATAAGTCTGAAGTTAAATTTGATAATGCCGGTATACCTCTTATATCGATTTTATATATCGGTGAAGTCCAATTCAATTGTACTGTTGGAGTTGTAGGATAATCAGTGTTTATAACTGCATAATAATTGCCTTCATAAGGTATATTTACTGGTATACGTAGTCCATGCCATTCAGTGTATGTCATTGCATTCATAACTTCACCTGTTGAAGCTGAAATTATAGAAACACCTACGCTAAAACCAGGGGTTGTTTTTTCTACTAAAGTATATTGACCAGGCATCAATTTTATTTGGCTACTTATTAAATTTTTAGCATACATTGTTTTTGATTTTGTGTAATTTCCATTAGTCCAAGTAACACCCTGTAAAACATCAGTTGTTTCATCTGATATATATCGACTAACATCAGGTAATGAATTAAATAATTTAGTTAGACCAGCCATAGTCAATGATGTGCCTCTCATACTTAAAAATGTTGCACTCTCACCTATAGTTAAATTATAATCAGCAAGGTTTAAACAACCGTAAAACATGTTCACTGTATTTTTTGCACTAGTTAAATCTAATGTGACACTAGTTAATGATGTACATCCTTTGAACATGTTTACTACAGATTCTACTTTATTAGTATTTATGACATTGTCATATTTTGTTAATGAAACACATCCTTCAAATAAATTTGATATATCTTTTAATTGATTTGAGTCTTTGTTTGTGTTACTAAATGTTTTTAAATTAGTACATTTTTTAAATGCACCAACCAAATATCTTGGATTTGTCATATTGATAGTAGCTGATGGTAATGCTGTGCAGTTAGCATATGCATTAGAAGCTATTACTGCATTTGGGAAGTTAAGAATATTTGTTAATTTTGCACAATTCATAAACATTGCAGATGCATTTTTCGTTTTAGTCAAATCACTATAATTTACTGAAGTCAATTGTGTGTCTCTAAACATTTCAGCTGTTGATATTAAGTTTTGTAAGTTACTTAAGTCAGGTTGTTTGTTTAGTGATGTGCAGAATGCGAATACGCCATCTGCATAGATATTTCTATTTGTAGCAAAATTAATATATTTATCCAAAGTTGTAATAGATGTGCATTTTCTAAATAAGTTATTTACTATATATGCGTTATCTAACTCTATTCCCGCAAGACCTGAGTTTATTTCAAATGTGAATTTTGAGACTTTTTCGCACCCATCATATACACCAGAAAAAATAATTGCATTGTTAGGAACAATGTCTACAAAATCACTTACCACTGCTTTACAATTTTTAAATGTATTTATTGCTATTTTTAATGCATTTGTAATCGAAACTCTATTTGATGGAAGTTTTGTTACATTAAGACAATTTTCAAATGTATCAATTAATTCGACCAGTTGTAAATTCGTAGCATCATAACTTGATGATATTTGAGTAATAATTTTAGAATTTCTAAATGTGTTGTTCATTAGTCGTACTGCTGAAGTAATTCTTAGAGAAATTTTTGTAAATGAGTTATTATCTCTAAAAGTACTTTCCAAAATTTTTGCACTGTATGTGGATACTTGAACATTTTCATATACTGTATCATTTGTCATTCCTGCAAATGTGTTTCTAAAATCATATATATTACCAAAATATAATTTTGAAACTATTAATGGTGAAATGTTACTGTTGAAGAACATGCCTTTTGCACCCCATCCATTCAACCATATATCTGGACTATAACCTCCACTACCATTTACTAAGAAACCATCGTTTTCAATATTTGGAGTATTCATAAACATATATTCAGGCACGATATAATTTATTCGGTGTGTGCTCGGTTCTTTTGGTATTGGAAGCTGTTTTAATTTGAAATTGTTAGCGAATGTATAATTATACATGAGATTCACCCCATATGTTGATATACCATCTCTAACTAATGTTGAAGGTTCCATCTGACCGTTGAATCTTTCAATATTAATACAATCTTTAAAAGCACTATTATAATCAATAAAATTGAAAGTATATGCGTCTGAAACTTCAACTATATTTTCATTTGAATTAAAGTGTAATGACATCATTTTGTATATTGTTTGGGGATATGCAAATACAATTATTTCAGTTCCTGATAATGTTTCTGGAATATTAACGGCACCATTTTCGTGTATCCATTTTTTGCATAAAAATGATTTATTTTTAACACTATAGAAGAATATGAAATCTGTTAGTGGATTACAATTCATACGATTCCATACTATATCATTTTGTGAATATTGATATAATGTAGATGGTGCTTCAAATTTTAATTGAATTGCAGATGTGAATGTATTTAATTTTAATCGCATCATTGGAATCATTAATAATATATTATGATTTTGGAGTTTAGTTAAATTTGCATCCATTATACTATTTGACATATTTTAAACCTCCTTTATGATTTAATCTGTAATTACTCTATTGTTTTTAGGTGGCAAATCTAAAAAAATATAAATATATATTATATTTTTGAATAAAATAAATGAATTTGGAGGTAATTAAAATGGGATTGTTTGAAAAAGTTGCTGGTGTCACAATAAGTGCATTAAATAATGTGGTAGGTAAGGTAGCATATAAAAATACACTTTATGGCTTAGGTAATATTGTTAAATCTGCAACACCAATTATACTTGAAGGTGTTGTGAAAGATGTGATCCACAATGCGACTAAAGATATTGATGTGACAGGTGTTGATGAATTATTACGTGTAAAACGCACTATAGCTGTTTTAAATGAATTAGATCAGAGAGAACCACAAGTTAATCTTGTACCTTTTGAGTTAATCTCATTAGTTAATTCAATAAGTAATGAGATTAATAAATTGCTCAATGAATTTGGGGAAGATAAAGTTTATGTTGATGAATTATTATTGACATATTTCATAAATAAATTTAATGTTCCAAAACAATATGCTAAAAAAGTATTTGAAATATTGAGTGATAATTTCTGTGTTGAAAATAGAAGTATGAGAGATGCATATAACTTATTCGACACAGTATGCAAATTTGAAACTCATGGTGGTGAGATATTAAATGATGATATCAATATTGTGAATAATCCAAGTATTGATAAGTTATTTAAAGAAAGAATACAGAATCAATCTAATGATAAGAGTAAAAAAGTTAGACAATTTGTAAGATAATTATGAGAGTGAGACCTTCATATAAGGTCTCACTTTATTTTTTTATATTTTTCATCAGAATCCTTGGAAATAACAAAGTAGTAAATATGGAATTAATGAAAGGAGTGAATTTCATGGCATTACAACCGAAACCAGGAGTTACTGATGATGTAAGAAGTTATTTGGAAGAAATATGTAATATTCTTAAATCAATTACTGGTAACGATAACTGGTATGATTTAGCTATAAATACTGTTAAAAAAATAGGTGATTTATCTACACTTAAAACTTTGAATAAAGAAACATTAGTTGATGCAATAAATGAAATATATGATACTGGTGGTGGAGCTGCTGGTGAAAAAGGTAAATCAGCTTATGAAATAGCGTGTGAACAAGGTTTTAAAGGTTCCGTTGGTGAATGGCTAGCTTCATTAATTGGTCCTGCAGGACCACAAGGACCTAAAGGTGAGAAAGGTGACCAAGGACCTAAAGGTGATAAAGGTGAGCCAGGTTTACGCGGTGAAAAAGGTGTGCCTGGTGAAAAAGGTGATATTGGTAAACAAGGTGAAAAAGGTGACCAAGGGTTACAAGGACCTAGAGGTATTCAAGGTAACCCAGGTAAAGATGGTACATCAATTTCAATTCTAGGGACATTTAGCACATATGATAAATTAGTGTCAGAATTAAAAAGCCCTACAGTTAATGGTGGTTATATAACTGATGATAATGGCCACTTATATGTATATGATGGAAAAGATTTTATAGATTGTGGTCAATTAAGAGGTGAAAAAGGTAATACTGGACTTCAAGGACCACGAGGTATAAAAGGTGAACAAGGACCACAAGGACCTTCAGGTGAAAAAGGTGATAAAGGTGAACAAGGACAACAAGGGCCTCAAGGTGCAGATGGGCCTAAAGGTGACAAAGGTGAACCAGGTATACAAGGGCCTCAAGGACCTCAAGGTGACAAAGGTGAAACTGGACCTGCCGGTACATCAGTTTCTATAAAAGGTCAAGTTAATACAACTAATGACTTAAATTATTTATCTGGATTAGAAATTGGTGATTCATATACTGTAAAAGCCAATGGGCATTTATATGTATATAATGGCACTGAATTTATTGATGCGGGTGAAATTAAAGGTGAAAAAGGAGACCCTGGAGACAAGGGTGAAAAAGGTGAAACTGGAGAAAAAGGTGATACTGGTCCTCAAGGTGAAAAAGGAGATAAAGGTGACCAAGGTATACAAGGTTTACAAGGACCTCAAGGTGAACAAGGACCTAAAGGTGATACTGGGATTGAAGGACCTGTAGGACCTACAGGTGATAAAGGTGATACTGGTGAAAAAGGTGACCAAGGTATACAAGGTTTACAAGGACCTAAAGGTGAACAAGGTATACAAGGTATACAAGGTCCTCAAGGTGAACAAGGACCTCCAGGTGAACAGGGTGAACAGGGTATACAAGGACCTCAAGGTGAAAAAGGAGACCAAGGTGAACAGGGTATACAAGGACCACAAGGGTTACAAGGACCTAAAGGTGAACAAGGTATACAAGGTATACAAGGGCCTCAAGGTGAACAAGGTCCTCAAGGTGAAACTGGAGCTGAAGGACCTATAGGACCTCAAGGTGAAAAAGGTGACCAAGGTGAACAGGGTATACAAGGACCACAAGGTTTACAAGGACCTAAAGGTGAACAAGGTATACAAGGTATACAAGGACCTCAAGGTGAACAAGGAGCACCAGGTGAAATTGGACCACAAGGGCCTACAGGACCTCAAGGTGAAAAAGGAGACCAAGGTGATGTTGGACCTGTAGGACCTCAAGGTGATCCAGGAGCTAAAGGTGAAAAAGGTGATACTGGACCACAAGGACTTCAAGGTGAACAAGGACCTCAAGGTGAACAGGGTATACAAGGACCTGTAGGACCTCAAGGTGAAAAAGGTGAACAAGGAGACGTTGGACCTGCAGGACCACAAGGTGATATTGGACCTAAAGGTGAACAAGGGGTTCAAGGTATTCAAGGACCTAAAGGAGATGTAGGACCACAAGGAGATACTGGACCTGCAGGACCAATGGGACCAGCTGGACCAAATGGATTGTCAGCATATCAATTGGCAGTTGATAATGGTTTTGAAGGTAATGAAGCAGCATGGGTTGAATCATTACATGTAGCGGGACCAAGAGGTCCTATGGGTAATGATGGTGAATTTAATATGGAAACTGAATTTCCAACATTATTAACACAAAATAAAAAACTTATACCTGCAATAAACGAGGTTTTTCAATCTGCCGATAGTACTATAACTGCAATGGATGCTGCTATCGGCGTTTCTGAAGATATGGCACAACTATCTGAATCTGCAGACAATTTAAATGAATTGAACGATAGATTGAGACGAAGAGTTAGTTCTTATTACTATACAACAGGATTTAAAAATTTAAATAAAATTAATAAATATGGCAAGAATTTAATTCCAGTTGGTTTTGGAGTTAGTAAGTTAGTATCTGCTGATGGTGCAGTTACAATACCAATACAAAGTGACGGAACATTTACGTTAGATGGAGTTGATTTGAAAGGACAGACTGAATTTAACTTCCAATATGGAGATTCAAAATATATTAGATTGCCATATGGTAGATTAGACTTGCGATTATTGACAGATTCATTTGTTGCGACTAAGGATTTAAGCAAAGCAATTCAACTGGAATATGAAATCAATTCAATATTATTTAATAATAGAATTAAAAGAATAAATAGAGATCCAGCTATTGAACTTGAGTTGAGAAGTGGAACATATGAGACTATTTTTGAAATTAATAGCACCAATTATAAAGATTATACACAAATTGACTCAGCTGATGGCAGTTTGTATTATCAGTTTTTAATAGAAGACTTATCGTTAATAAATCCTTTTTATAGTTATTCTCTTTCTTATAACGATATAGATATTCCTATTATTGGAGAATATACGACATTTGATCAATTTTGTTATGGCTTTATCGGATTTGGTGAAAAAGCAAATAAATGTGTTAGCATGAGAATCACATATACCCCTGAATCGTCAGAGGGTAAAGTAACAACAGTTAAAGCTTATTCAGCTGATATTAGTATATATGGATTAACCAGTGATGAACTTAACAATGCCCAGTCTTCAACTAATACGCCTACAGTTAAATTGAAAGTGAATAAAGGAATTGTTAAAGAAACTGGCACTGCCAGTGTATATGATAAAGCAGAGATTGAATCTGAATGTGATACTTTATGTAATATTATGTATTTGGGACTGGTAGGTTCAAATTATCCTGAACCAGGTAGTGTTGTTGATTCTGGAGAATCTGATGCTGTTGGTGCTGATTTAGAAGCGGAACCATATTTAATGACTCCGAATTACACTTACAAAGATGGAGTTAAAGCATCATATCAGACAAATAAGATGATGAGTGTTAAAGTTAAGATTGATTCAACTAAGTTGACTGATTTAGCAAATAAAAATTTCACTATAGGTCTGTACAATACAAGTACATTATGTAATTTAGTTAATGATATTGAAGCTGAACCAATTATGTATAGGGATACAAACCCTGTATCTATTGATCTTTATGAGGTTCGACCTTCAAATCCTGGTGGTAAATTATATGTTAAGGCACCACTATTTCCTGAGACATATTTGATAAATAGAGATACTCAAGCAAAAAATCCTAATTTATTTATTGATCCAGCATTTTCAATTATGCCATCTATGTTTCATGATGTCCCTAACACAAATCTTAACTGTACAGGTCGTGTTTTATCAGACAGTATTCAATTTTATGATAATAAGACTTTAACTAAGGGTGAACCATTAATCCTTACTATGGATGAACTTGATTTTTATCCAACTAAAGTTATATTTACTGCATCACATCTTACAGTTGTTGATAGTAATAATATGAAAAGATATTTAAAAGATTTAACTCTTGTTGCATATGATGGTGAGAATTTGCAGGATGATAATTCAACGAATATGTACTATGATCCATATGGGGATATATTTATAAAAATGGTATTAGTCGGTAATAAATTAGTATTCATTACTGATAGAAATATAACAGTTCATTTTTATGGTACAGATAAGATAACACTTGATGGTTCAGAAAGAACGACTGGAGTGTGTGATATTATTAATCGAGATTATAGATTTACAGCATATATGGACCAATCAATTAAACCTATAGAATTTATAGATTATCAACCGGAGATTACTGTTAATACAACAAATTATCAAAAATATACACGTGTTCATTTTGAATTTGACATGATAGGTATTAGCGAGACAAGTACTATTGTTTGTGATTGTATGCTTACTGATTTAGATACGAATAAATCATATAGTTTTTATTGTAATATGGTTAATAACAATGGTTCCACTGCACAAGGAGGCATTGATATGTCTAGATATGTAATTTCATCATATACTGAGTTGGCTTATAAAGAGAATGAGACACATTCAATACTAGTAATATTTAAATTTACACCAACTACTAACATTGAGTTGTATTCAAAACCTTTTATACTTAAAGGTAATATAGGACTACCAGAAGAAGAATAGTGAATAATAAATAAGAAAGAGTCATTGGACTCTTTCTTATTTTTATTGATAAAGTAGCCGATTTAACATCATAATAAATAATTTAATTATTGAGAAAGGAGTGAGATGATAATGTCATTAAACCCTAATTCTGAATTACAAAAAAGAATGAAAGGTAATGTTCCCAGTTACTTAGAAGAAATTATTAAAGTTATTTCTTCAATAACACAAACTGATTATTGGTATGATATACCAGTAGCATCAGTTAGACAAATGGGATATTTAGAAAACTTAGATACATTATCTAAAATAAATTTAGTTCTGGCTATAAATGACTTATATTTTTCAGAGACTAAAGGTGGAGCAGATGGTGAAACACCATATGAATTGGCTGTTAAAAATGGCTTATTTGAAGGTAGTGCCGAAGACTGGGCTATACACATTATTGGGAAAGTTGGTGAAAAAGGCGAACAAGGCGACATTGGTGATAAAGGTGTTAAAGGTGACACTGGAGACCAAGGTAGACAAGGTGAACAGGGTGACAAAGGTGAAACTGGTGAACCTGGACCTAAAGGAGAAACTGGCGATGATGGTATACAAGGACCTCAAGGCTTTCCAGGTAAAGATGGTTTATCATTAATTATAAAAGGCTCAGTTCGTCGTTTAGCTGAATTAGAAAACAGAACTGATATACAAATAGGTGACTCTTATTTATTAGAAACAACAGGTCATATATTCACATATGATGGTGCAAATTTCATAGATAAAGGTCAAATTAAAGGACCTCAAGGACCTACTGGTGATGATGGGCCTCAAGGTGAGCAAGGTGAACGTGGTATAGCAGGTATAGCAGGAGAAAAAGGACCTCAAGGTGAACAAGGTGATGAAGGACGAGTTGGTGCAGTAGGAGATAAAGGAATTAAAGGTGATATGGGTGATGAAGGACCAGTTGGACCTAAAGGTGATAAAGGTAAAGTTGGAGACCCAGGTTTATCTATATCTATAAAAGGTTCAATGGACACATTAGATGAATTGAAACTGCATGGTGATACAACTGAAGGTTCTGCATACATTGTTAAAGAAGATGGCAGTCTTTATATGTATATTAATGGTGAATTTGTCAACCAAGGACAAATTCGTGGACCTAAAGGAGATAAAGGTGAGCAAGGACCTAAAGGTTCAGCTGGTGACAAAGGACCCGTTGGTAAGACAGGACCTAAAGGCGAAAAAGGTGAGCAAGGAGACCAAGGACTTACTGGTAATGTGGGACCAGTTGGTCTAAAAGGTGAAACTGGAGAGCAAGGACCACAAGGTAAACAGGGTGAAAAAGGACCTCAAGGTGAAAAAGGACCTCAAGGTGAAAGAGGACCAACTGGTGAACAAGGACCTCAAGGTGAGCAAGGTATTCAAGGTATTCAAGGTGAGGTTGGGCTAAAAGGTGAACGAGGTAAACAAGGACCTCAAGGTAAACAAGGACCTAAAGGACCTCAAGGTGAACAAGGTATTGATGGTGAAAGAGGACCAACTGGAGACCAAGGGCCTCAAGGTGACCCAGGTGACCAAGGTCTAAAAGGTGAAGTTGGTCTAAAAGGTGAAGAAGGTAAACAAGGACCTCGAGGTAAGCAAGGACCTAAAGGGCCTCAAGGGGATACTGGTATTGATGGTGAAAGAGGACCAACTGGAGACCAAGGGCCTCAAGGTGACCCAGGTGATCAAGGTGTAAAAGGTGAAGTTGGTCTAAAAGGTGAGCAAGGTAAACAAGGACCTGAAGGTAAACAAGGACCTAAAGGACTTAAAGGTGAAACTGGTATTCAAGGACCAAAAGGACCAGCTGGAGAACAAGGACCTCAAGGAGATCCAGGTGACCAAGGTCCAAAAGGTGATATTGGTATAAAAGGTGAGCAAGGTAAACAAGGACCTCGAGGTAAGCAAGGACCACAAGGACCTAAAGGAGATATTGGTATTCGAGGACCTAAAGGACTATTAGGTGAACAAGGAGCAACTGGTGAGCAAGGTAAACAAGGACCTCGAGGTGAAGAAGGAGATAAAGGAATTCAAGGACTTGAGGGACCAAGAGGACCAGTTAGTGATAAGTATGGTAAAAGTGCACATGAAGTTTATAAATCAGAATCATATAATTCTTCATTACTATTAACAGCATCTAAAATAACTGATAGTGTTAAATCTATAGTGGATAGTAATGGCTATACCTGCACTGTCAATCATCCTGCCAATGTACCAGTTAAGATAATTAGCAATTCAAACGGTAGTTTTAAAATGAATTATTCAACTATATTAGGAAAAAGTAATACTAAATTAGGATATAGAGGATTTACAATACAACTTAATATGAATTTAGGTTCTTTTGAATTTACTACAGGAACAAATTTAGAATCATTAGGAGACCGTGGAGAAGTTGTGTTATTCTCATTGGAACCTAATGATATGACAAATGCAAATAAGGCAAAAGTTATGCATAGTAAGATTTTATCACTAATAATAATTGATTTCTATTTATACGTAGAATATTACGAACCACTATACTATGGATTATCTGAAAAGAGAACGATGATGAGATTATATAATGTAAATGACTTCCCAAATAGAAAAATTCATACATTTTCTTTTATGCCTTTGGAATCTGGATTGAAAATAAAAGCTTATGTTACAGACTCTGAAACAGAAATATCAGATAATAATTTAATATCTAATGTGACAATACCAAATTTAAATTTATATTCAGCAGATGCTAAAGATGTGATGCTTTATACTCAAGCGTATGATGTGGTTGATGAGAATGGAGAAAATATAATATATTCATTAAAACAACCTTGTGTTTGTAATGGTACTACAACAACATTTAGTGACCATGATTTATTGTTTGATGTGGATAAATCCTTTACATTGTTAATAGATTTTACTGGCGATAGTAAAAATATATCAGGTCATGATGTTAAACCATTCTGTGGGGTTGCAGGTGAATCACCATGGCATGGATTGGAAATAAAATCAACAGGTTCATATTTAGTATATTATGGTGGGGACACATATATGCATGATGCATCAGGTGGAAATATTCCATTTAACTCCACATTGCGTCAAGTATATGTGTTTACTAAAGAAAAAGGTTCTAAGACTATTAAATTCTATAATTTATTGGAGGATAAAGTCAATACAATTGCGTTTTCAGGTTTAGTTTATGGGGTTCCACATCCTATGACATTTGGTGCTGGAGGATGGAAAGGCACAATAAATAATTGCGTTATTTATAATAAATCTTTTTCAGAAATTGAAATGAAAAGTATTGCGTTAGGTATAGGTATAACTACTGCAAATTCTAGAATGATCTGCAGAATAGATTCATATATTCATGCTTATTTCTATAATAAACGTAATTTATTTAATTTTAAAGACTATAGTTCACGTATGCAATATTGTATAAATGAATCACCTAGGATTATATTTAAAAAAATACCACCTGGTAAATATGTTTTTGAATTTAATGCAGGTATAGCAACTCAAAGTGATACTGATAAATTAAGTAATTTTGCAAATGAAACCAATAAAGCTAAAAATATTACAATAGAATTGCTTCATAGAGATAGTAGAATAACAACATCAGGTATTGAGCCTAAATGTATACAGTCATATGACTATACATTAGATTATACTAATTTCGGTAAAGTTAAATGTGAGTTCCAATTAACAGAATGGGCTTACCTATCTTTAAAAATAAATGATGAAGTTGAAAACAGAGGGTCAATTGGATTAGACAATGTTGTGTTATATAGACAGATGAGTAATGTTATCGCATGTAGTAAAAATTATGCACTAGGTGGACCATATCTAACAAATGCAAAAGGAACATTTGTGAAACCTAATACAATAGATATATACTCAATGAAATTTTTTAATAACCCTTTATTTATATCAAAGACAGAATATTTGGATTTACTTTCACCTACTGCTAGTGATATTGTTGGTGAAGGTGGAGTAAAGGGTACCAATAAAACATTTGATGATGTTGTTAAATATAGTGATTTATTAGTAAATCCAATAAAAATATCTGATTTTAATTTTATATCAAGTAAGACTCTTCCTAACAATTATCTTGAAAAATACTCTGAAGATGAATTAGTTGACAATTTAGAAGATTTTAAGAAATTGGATAGTCATAGAGTATTAATAGAATACTTTAATGGAGAAGTAGAAGAATATCTTATGAAATTATCATCAAAAATATATGCTAATCAAACAATATATTATTTAGAATGTATGTTAAAGAGTAATATTAAGATGTACGTGGTTTATCATGCGTTAAGTATTGATGGGCCAAAAGTAATTGAAGGTTTTGCAATTACAAATATGCAACCTGACGTTAAAAAAATATATTTATATGAAACAGAATGTGAGACAATTTTAAATAGTGTAAATAAATTAGTGAATACAGTTGAAAGTAGTAGGAAAAAGATAATAAAATCTTTAAACCATGATAATAATGACGTTAAAGTATTAACTGAAGATGTTAATTTACCTTTAGCATCGTTAGAAGATTTTATCCCTAAATGTAAAGTCCAACTAGAACCAAATGCATTGTTGAATTTTGATAAAGAACTTGTAAGCTATGTGAATTACGGAGGTTCATATACAGTGAATGCAACTTTTACTAAAAATAATTACGTGATTAATGGTGCAGATGTATATTATTACGATGAAGAAAGTAATCGACAAATGTCTGTTGAAAATAATAGCACAATCTCTTCTGATCGATTGTCAATAAAAGTTGTGGTACCTGCGGTTCGAAATGACATCCATATTACTATAAGATATTATGCTAAACCACAATAAAAGAGGAGGTGATATAATATGATAAAATTAATTGATGGGTTGGAATATGAATTATTCGCTTATGCTAATTTATCTAATTTTAAAATGAAGAATGATGTAACTTATGGAATTAAAATTAATGATAAATATATTGCTATTAATCGACCTGTGCAAGTGAAATCAATTGATCTTGCTGATGGGTCAATATTGAATTCAACGTATTCTTTATCAAATACTATGCAGATTTATACTAATGCTGATATTATGGACTATTATTTTATTACTGTTCAAATAATCAATGGTGTTAAATTAAATTCTTCATATTTATATGAACTTGATATGACTCAGTCAGTTTTATTTATAAGTATTGCACCGTATGGTAATTCAGTACCTACTATTAATAAGGTTTCTATCGATAGATTTGATTTATCTGGAACAATGCCAATCGATAATGAATACACATTGGAACAACTGCCTTTAGTTACACTATCAGCTGAAGGTATATATAAAGAGAGATTAATGGACTTACAGATTGGATTTACGTTTAATGATAAAATGAATCGCTTAATTGATAGAAGTGTTAGCACGCCTTATATCGCTAGGAATAAATTTTTTATAAAGCTTTCAAATGATATAAGATTAGACCCAGGTGAAACTTTAACATTTGATTTAGGATATGATTTTGTTAAATATATTAATAATCCATATGAAGAGATATATGATTCTGATTATTCAATAAATGCTCTTGGTACTAAGAGTGTATTGGTTAAAATTAATAATATTTGTTTTGCTATTTTTGGTAAAAATGATGATGGGACATATAATGATACAATTGTTGGTACAACAACTTTACCTTCAATCATGCTAAAATGTGGAAATGGTTTCACAATATATGAAAGAACTGAGGGCAGTAGATTAGCAATGTCAATAATGGATGATGGTAGAGTTGATTTAAATAATATTGGAACTGATTCAATTGTTATACCTCAATTTACAGATTCATCATTAGACAGTAGCAAATTATCTAAATATAATTTCATATATTTTGAAGTAAATCTATTTAATCATAATACAATAAGTAGAAATGATTATGGGTTTATGGTATCTAGACCTAATTTTAATTTCTGGAAGGAAACTAGCTTAAATTATTACAATGCTAGTGCATCATATAAGAGTTTACTTTGTGATGAGTGTGTTTGGTATGATAATACGCAAAATGTATTTGCTGTTCATGTTGATTTTGATAGATTGGCATATCTTGGAAATAGAGAATATATGTCATGTGATATACAACAATTATACATTAAAGAACCTCACGATAAATGCTATAGATTGGTATATACTACAGATTCTTATTATTATTCTTATAATATGGATAGTGAAAATGGAATAGCAAATATAAGCAATAAAAATGTTAATCGTTTGACTAATGGTTTTGACATTGTGTTAATTGGTCAAGACGCAATAAAGAATTTAAAATATGGTCAACAATATAATTTCTCAGTTAAAGTTGTCGATATAAATGGAAATAGTGATATTCATCATTATAAAATAATACCTACAAATGAAATGCCACCTGTAACAACAGAAGAACAGAGATTACCAAAAGATTAAAATATAATAAAATGTATTATGAGCTTATTGCTCATAATACATTTTTATTTTATCTTCTACATAAAGTTAAGAATATAAATTTTTGGAGGTAATATTATGCAAAAATATGTAAATAATATAAAATTTGATAATGATTTTGAGAGATATGTACTTAATGGATTCGATATAAATGAAATGAACACTGGAAAATTCCACGTTGAACTTTTTAATATAACTAGAGTTGAATCAACTTTAATATGTGGAGTGTGTAAAGACAGTTATGTTCAACAATCACAAAGATATGTCAGAAATGATGAATCTATGTTCAGATGGATGACATTTGATGATACACAATTGAATGATGAATTCAAAGCATTATGTAGACAAAGTATGTCATTATATGAAAGAATGACAGAATTAAAACCTGAATCTATAGGAAAAACTAGAACAACAATAGATGATTATAAATGGGGTATTCCTATAGAAGATGCGAGATACATGTTACCTTTAGCTTGTAAGACAAATATGTCAATAACAATGTCTGGAGATAAATTTGAATTATTTATAGCACTTCTATACTTTATGTCAGATAGTATATCAAAATTTGTATTTGACGCGTTAATGTTTGATATACAAAGAATAAATATAAGAATGTTTGTTAGTATAAGAAAGATGCTTAAGAAATATGGTAAAGGAAATAGAAATCCTGTAAAGAAATATTTCAAAAATACTTTAGAGTTCAACTCTATGACTCCTAGCAAATATTATACAAATGATGTTGATATAAGTGATTTAGCTGTTGGGACTTTAATGTCATCAGCATCAGACCCAGTAAAAGAATTAGAAGAAAATTATAGTGATTTTGATAAGCAATTAAAATTAGTATTAAGAGTTGCTAAAAAGGGACATTATTCTATATTAGAACAAGTTAGATTTACTACAGATACTTGCTGCTCTTTAACTTGTTACCATCAAATGATTAGACATAGACTTTATAATATAATGCCTATGGGACTAATTGATTTAGGTAAATCAAAATGTGGTCAATATATGATACCTGAGACAATACGTTCAAGTAAATTCTTTAGAGAAGCTGATGAAATAATATGCGAGTGGTCAGATTTTATACACAGAGCTTTAATGCTTGAACCTAGAAATTATAATTGTTTAGGTGCTTTATTAAATTGCCAAATAATACCATTTAAATTGAATACAAATATAAGAGCAGATATAGATGTTATGAAGCAACGTCTATGCATGAATGCACAATGGGAAATCAGACAATTTATGGAAGATAGAAAAACTCAATTAGGTAACACTACTTTTGCACCAATATACAAAGCTTTTGCTAAACCTAATTGCCAAACAATAGGATGTCAAGAAGGAAATTATGCTCATCCAGACTGCCAAAAATCTGGAAGATGTAATAATAAAAAAGTTGATAGCGAATAGGAGGATTTTATATGGGAGTATATGAACAGGCACAAAGAGAAGTTGAGCTATTTAAAAAATCAATGGACGAAGGCGACGATGCTGAATATATTATAGGAGTATGCGAATCAGCATTGAAAGCTTTTAAATCATTATGTGATGACGGTCATTCTGGATGTAGTTTTGGGATGACTTTAAATATATTAAACAGACTAGCTAGGGGTTTACCCCTAACTAGTATTACTGATGATACTGCAGATTGGTATGAAATTGAAAGTTATAAAGATGATGTTATAAGACATTATAAATCGGGGAGAATAAGTGGTTTTTATAAAGATATACGTTTAGTTGATGGTAAAGAAGTTGCAAGTTATACACATCTAAGTAGGACTGAATGTGTTAATATAAATAACCCAAGTTGTACCTATTATAGTGGATTGGTTGATAAATTATTTGATGAGAAGCATCCGATAAAAATGCCATATGCACCATTAACGAAATCAATTAGAGTATTCTGTGAAGATTTCTTATATGATAAAAATAATGGAGATTTTGATACAGTTGGAATATTCTATGCATTATATCCAGATGGAAAAATTGAGCAAATAAATAGATTCTTTTATTATGAAAATGGAAATACTCGAAGAGAAATAACTAAGGAAGAGTATGATGAAATGAAAAAGAATAAATATAAATAGGAGGAGCTTATGGATAAGCGAGAAAAAATTATCAAGCAACTTGAAAAAATAATGATGGAGAGTGATATGGATATGTATAATAAAATAAGAGCTGAAAGAGAAATGAATAATGATGTTGACAATTTAATATTTTTAGGCAATATAGAAAATGTAGATATGTTAAATGATATGATTGTAGATACTGAAGATTATAATGTACCTTTTGTTTGGGTAGAAGAAGAACAAGAATTTATGTATTTTATAAATAATAAATGGGAAAAATCTGAAAAAATGAAAAGTGTTGACGTATATGAAGATGATGATATAGCAATCACACTTAATATGGAAACTGACAAAGTTAGCATTAATCCTAAAAAACCTGGGGTTACAATAGATGTAGGTGAAAAATTACCATTAATTTTATCTAAATTATCAAGAATGGATGTTGAAGCAGTTAAATTTATTATTGAATGTGATTCATGTGGTATTCATAATATAGATAAAATAGACGAAATGTTAAATGAAAAATTTGACGGAGAAGAATACTTAGATTGTACTAATAAGATAACTGCAATAGTCAATGAATATGATAGATGGTATAAAGCATTAGAAACGCTAAACCAAATACAAGAAGATGACATTGATGCTGTGAATAAATCAATAACAGAATCACATATAGATGAAATGACTGAGAAAAATGATATAGAACTAATTGATATGGCAGAAATATACAATGAAGTAGTTAAAGAAAGAAATGAGCAAAAAGAAGAAAATGAAGAAGAATCATTAGAAGATGATGAAGAATGGAATGAAGATTTTGATAATGAATGTGATGAAGAAGATGATTTTGAATTTATTGATGACGAAGAAGAATGTGAATTTGATGGTTCAATAACAGAAAATCCAGATGAAATAGAATCACATGAAATAGCTCATGAGGAATATGTTGACCCTGCTGTATTTGAGGGTGTGAAAGATTTCGATCTTGCATCAATGTATCCTTCACCTGAACAACAAAGACAATCAAAAGCAATTCAAATGATGAAAAATGTTAAACGTAATGAGATAATAAATCCTTGTGACGTGTATGACCCTGTTGAATCATATCTTACTACTGATTTAGATAATGATGACACTTATCTTCACGTTAATAAGAAATATGGGTCTAAAATGCCTTCGTTATTTGTTAAAGTTGATGATAGTGTTTTAGACGATATTCGATTAGAACAAATTCCATTATTTACTATGTCAGATAGTAATGCATTTGTAAGAATGGAAGATGAAACAGACGCTGATTTAATTGAATCATTTACTGATGCTGATTTAATATCAATATTAAAAGTTAGAGTAGCTGCATTAATGGAGTTTGAAGATGATGAAGGTAATAAACCTTATGAGAATGACACAGCACTTGACCAAGTGTTAATTAAATTAATGGAAGCCAAAATGTGGTTAGACGTTTGGGCTAAAAGTAAAGAATAGATGACATATACAGAATATCATATTTTATATGATATTCTGTATTTTAATTATATATTATACCTATGAATATAAATGTTGGAGGTGATATTATGAAGTATTGTGAAGATGACGTTAATGCTATTAGAAATATAATTAATAGCATGGACGTAACATCAGTTGAATTGAATCGATATGCCAAATATTTACGTTTAACTGATGATGAAAGAGCCATTGTGAGTGATGGATTATATGTATTGACTCAATTAGTCCAGTATTCTAAATCTTTACCTGATGATAAATTGGGTAAGATAGTTAAAATGAAAAAATTTATCAAGGAAAGGGCTGATAAATAATGTCATTACCTAAAGCTTTATATGTCATATATAATACCAATGAAATAGAATTTATAACAGAAAATTATGAAACGGCAATTAAATTCGTTAAGCTTCGAATAACTAATAATCGTGGAGAAGTTATAGAAGATTATAAAGACAGTTATAAAGGTATTAAAGTAACTGACCCAACAGAAATTGAGAATCTTTTATATGATTATGATTTCTGTCGAGGTGAAGAATATGGTGGCATTGTATTTTCAAATAGTGAATTTGAATTATTGTCAGAATACATGGCAAATATGAATTCAACAATACGTTATGGTGTTGAATCATATATAGTGAAGAAGCTCAAATATTTTAAATTAGATGATGATGATAAAGAAATACTTATGAAAGCACTATCCATTATAGTTGATAAAATAAATTTAATTGAAGAAGGTCCAATGGATAGTGATGTGGACGATGAGATATATGATGAAGATAATGTGTATTATCTTGATAAAATCGTCCAAGATTTCTTTAATGATATGATATCTCCTAACCCTTATGTTTATTGATGATGAACATTATAAATAATGAGGAGGAGATATCATGAGATTACCAGATAAAAATCAATTTAAGCACTATGATAATTATGACGAAATCAAGCATTTGAAGTTTGAAGATAAAATAGAACCGTTGCCTATGAGGGTTAATATTTTATCTGATAAAGATAAAGCAAAAGCAATTAAACATATTGAGAATGCAGTAATAAGACCAAGTCTAGAATATAAAACATATATTAAGTTTCTTAGAGAGAAAATGGATATGAATAAGTGTAGTTTCTTCGATAATGTTAGTAATGCTAATAGTAAGAGAGTGAAAATAGAAATACACCATTCACCATTAACATTATTTGATATAACTTCAATAGTTGCGGAGAAACAAATGCATGAGAAAGGTGAGTTCAATTATTTTGAAATAGCTAAAGAAGTTGTTGAGTTACACTATCAATGTAGAGTTGGTCTAATACCATTATCATCAACAGTTCATTCAATGGTGCATAATGGTACACTATTTATTCCTCTATATTGTCCTAGAGGTAACTATATATCATTCTTAGATGAATATAGCCAATATATATCTAGAGATTTAACAGACATGTTAGAGGATGCATATGTGTTAACTAAACAAACACAAGATTTATCAATATTAGATACAGTTTACACATATATAGATTATGACGGATTTAAATTACCGCAATTTAAAGAATCATCTTTAGCAATCGAACACAATATAAAAAGTACACGAAAAAAATAAAAGAATAGATGTATGAATAAATCAAATTATTCATACATCTATTCTAATTTAAGTTTATTAAAAATGGAGGTAATAAACTTGTAAAAACAACAAAACATACAAATATCGAGACAATGAGTATTTGTATTAATTATTAGTTGTCTCAAAGGAGGGGTGAAAATGAAATTCATTATTTCCACCGATGGTGGTGGGTTTAAACGAACTGATGGAGGCGGAGGATTTAATGCAGTTTCTGCGTTCCAGATTTATGAAGAAAATAAATTAGTATATAGAGAAGCAGTCCAATTAAATAATCGTACATCAAATTATGGTGAAATATTTGCAATTTATAGGGGTATGAAAGCAATATATTCATATTTAAAATATTCAGGTAAAGATAAAAAAGCTGAAGTATATCTTATAACAGACTCTGAGTTATGTTATAAGAGTTTAACACAATGGATGGAAGGTTGGCTAGAAAAATCAAACGATTTATTATTGATAAATTCTAGCAATAAACCAGTTATTAATCAAGAAGTTATAAAAATGGCATACATATATATGCTTAAATTAGAAAGTGTTTGCAAATTTAAGTTATGCCATATAAATTCGCATGAATCTTTTAACAATATTGAAAAACTTAGAAAGAAATTTAATAAAGTGAATAAAACCAAATTTACTGAAGAAGAATTTGAAATCATTTTCATAGCAAATTATGAAACTGATAAAATGATTAAAGACACTTACGATAAAGACTCTGAAGATGAATAAAATTAATAGGGGGTAATTTTATGAATAACGTGAATGAGTATAAAGTTGATTTAAATGTGGTATTATCTAAATATTCTCAAACAAAAGATAAAAGTCTGATAACTAATGAAGTGTACGCTGCATTAATAGGATATACTATTAATATTGCAAAACCATTTATGGTTAATAATTATAAATATAGAGATTATGATGAAGTTATGAGTATATGCAATGTTGCAATAATGAATGCATTAGAATCTTATGACGAATCTAAGTCAAAAATCTCAACGTTTATTGCAGTTTGTATAAGAAATGCGATATTAATGGATATTAGAAAAGAGAAAAAACATAGCAGATGTGTTAGATCTCTTGATGAGATCGTTGCATGTGACAGTATTAAAGATAATAGTGATATAACTCTAGGTGAGTTAATTGAGGATGTTAGAGCATCTGATTTTACCAATTATGATTCTGATGCGGAAATGATTAAGTTAATTAATGAAGCTGTAAAGTCATTAAAGGAAAAGAATAAGTTGTATGGCAGAGTGTATGACGTGACTATTGAGTATATGTCAGGTAAGACTCAAGCTGAAATATCAAAAGAAATGGGAATATCGCAATCATATGTATCTAGACTATTAAAAAAATCAAAAGATGCTATTATTAAATGCCTAGAACGTAACGACATATCTACTAGACATAGACCTACAGTAAGAAAAGGATAATACCTTTTCTTGCTTATTGTTTTCACTAGTATTGATTTTAATACTAGTGAAAACAATTATATATTATATACATGCAATAATAAAATAATGATTTGAGGTGATTATTGTGAAAGATGATAAATCAATTCTATACATCGACATATTCTCTGGTGAATCAGAAACAGTTTCAGAGGAAGAGTATGTCGAGAAACAAATAGAAGCTCAACCATTAATTGACTTCTATAATCAAAAATTAAAACCTTCAGCAGAACAGTTGGAATTAGAGGAGGAAAATAAACACATAATGAAGACAAGAATGAAATTGACGAGAGAAGTCATTCATTCTTCTTATGTTCAATCTTTCAACGATAACTATCATCGTGAAAAAGGTGATGTTACTATTGAAGAAGAAAATGAAGTTAGAAAATTGAAAAGGAGATATCCCAAGTACACTGATTGGTATGAAGCTAAGATGGTGTATGATGACTATATGGAAAAACTTTATCAAAAATATGGGGATATAAATACTTTCAACTTGCTATTTAAGTATGGCAGAATAACAGAGTATGTTCCACCAGAACCAAAAATAAAACCGACAGCATTGAATAAAACTTTGATGAAAAATAAAGTTATTTTATCACCCAAAAGTAAAGATAAAGAGAATATAATTAATTTATTCGAACTATCATTTAATGAGTTACTAGAAATATTGGGTGTTGACCCAAATGTTGTTGAAGAATATGATATTAAGACTCTAAATAAAGATAAAGCGAAGAAGGGCCTTATTAAGTTTATAGATGAATTTGATAAGAATGCAAACAATAAGTTTGCTAAATCTAGAGATGCTGCAATGTTAAATGGTGGAATAGATTTCATTATGGAATATTTTGAAACAAAATCAAAATATGATAAACAAAAAGCATCAGAAGAATATGAGTCTGATGAAGTTACTTTACAAGATTTATTGGACGACAATTTTGTAACAGAAGAAGATTTAGCAAATGATAAAGATGAAATGATTTGGTATAATGGAATGATGATTAAGAAATCAGTACTTAATGAAGATTCTGTGTACCGTGAATTGATTAAACTTGGTTGGGATGCTAAGAAAATCATGAGGACAACTGTTGATGATAGCAAGAAAGGTATTGCTTATCAATTGTTAAAAAGAGCTGATAAGAAAGCAAAGAAAGATAAAAAGAAGAATAAAAAGTTGAATAAAGTTAAGGATGATTTTATGTCAACTTTGATATTCGATAATAGTTATGACAGTTATGGTGAGTTTGAAGAAGATATGTTAAACTTCACCGCAACTAATATATTTAAATAAGAGATTGTTTAGGAGGTATAATATAAAATGAAATTCATTTCAAAAATAAACACGATTTTCACACCAGAATTTCTGGATGAAATGTTCGACTTATATAAACAACACAAATTCTATGTTAAAGATAAGTCAGGCAAAGATGTGTTGGTGCATGATACTAGACATATAAAGGCATTAAAATTTAGAGATAAATTATCTAAATATTTTGAAAAGAAATCAGATATATCTTTCAACTTCTTAGGTGATGGAACAAATAGAATGGCGTTTCTAGTTGATGGATATGTATTCAAATTAGCCTTGGATGACCAAGGCTATATAGACAATTTAACAGAATTCAAAATGTCACGTGAAGCACAACCTTATGTGACAAAAACGTATGAAACTAATGGACTGTTTTGTGTTGCAGAATATGTTACATTAATATCATATGATGAATTCGTAAAACAAAAGATGAGAATTTTGGAGATATTGGAAACATTATCTTCAGAATATCTATTAGGAGATATGGGATGGACTAAAAAGAATTATTGCAACTGGGGATATAGACAGAATTCTAAGGATTTAGTCATATTAGATTATGGTCATATGATGAAGATAGACCAAAATAAAATGATATGTACTGAATGTGGTTCATTTCTATCTTATAATTCAACTTATACAGAAATTGAATGTATAAGTTGCCATAAGAAAATGGATTTCATGAGTATGAAATCCAAAATATCTAAAAAGGAGGAAATGCAAATGATAGATGAATATTTAAATAAATCTGTACAAACTTCAGAACCAACTATAGAAATAGATGATTCTGAATTTGTAGTTGAAGATACCCACCAAGTTGAAGAAGTTGATGAGATGATTTCAAATCAATTTGAATCACTTAAGCCAAAAACACATAAGAGATTTGCTGACTTAATGGAAGATTCATTTGAAGATGTTAAAACTGACGATGATGAAATTCCAGACTTCAATAAAGTCATGACATTCATGAATTCTAATATTCCTGAACCGCAACCCGAGGATATTAAATATCAACGTATTGAAGGTGTACCAGACCCACTTTTACGTTCATTAATATTGATGGATGATAAAGATGAAGCTGAGTTTACATTATCTCAATATCTTGCAACAGGAAGAATTGAAATGTATCAATATATGCATTATATGGAGTCAGTAGCTAAATATTATGATGGACCTAAAAATGATGAAAAAGAAGGACTTTCAACAGTTGGTGAAATTATTAAATCGAAAAAACCAGTTGATGATGAAGAACCTCAGGATGAAGATCCTGAGGTTGACCCATATATGGCATATTATAATGGACTTCTATATACTGAAGAAAAGAAAGTATATCCAACTCCAATTGAAGAAAATCATCAAGAAGAAATATCTGAAGATGATATGAAAATGATGTCTCAAATGAAAAGACTGTTATATATGGATGACGACCCTGAAGATTTATTCCCTGAAGATTTCCTTGAAAAGAATGGCGATGCATTAGGATTTAATGAAGACGATTCACCAGAAGATGATGCCAAATACGATAAGGTATTAGCAAATATTAAAAAGGTGAATCATACAGCAATGGATGACCTTGAAGATGAAATTGAAGAAGAGGAACCAGATAATATTGAAAGCTATCAAGAAATGATGCTTGAAGTTATAGGTCCTGAAAATGAATCATCAACAAAACAAGAAGCTGAGGAAGATGACCCAGAGAATGTAATCAATCTTAGTAAACAAAGTGTTGTTGATGATAATGGAATCTTTAAAGTTCAACGCGGTCAAAATGGTGAAGTTGTCGACAGTAGTTATGGTACACTTAAGGTTCAAAAATCAGAAAATGTTGAAAGTAATTCTGAATCAGGAACTGTTAAGGTTCAAAAATCAGAAAATGTTGAAACTAATTCTGAATTAGGTACACTTAAGGTTCAAAAATCAGAAAATGTTGAAACTAATTCTGAATCAGGAACTGTTAAGGTTCAAAAATCAGGAGAATCAATAGTTACTGATGGTGATTCAGATGTTAAAGTTAATAAAACTGATAATGATATCAGCATGTGTGTTGGTGACCCAATTGGTGAAATGAAAGTTGAGAATTTATCATTAATGGAAAAAGTTTTCAACGAAATGAAAAAAGATGACAAATAAATAATATAGGGAGTATTTAATATGCTCCCTATAAGGAGTTGTTTAGTATGGATATTAAAAAGATAATTAAAGAATCAAAAAATAAATTAATATATACTAAAATGAAGCAATTGAATACTCCTGAAAAACTCGCAAAATGGATGGATGAAAATACTAATTATGCATTTAGAACAAAAGATGGTATAGTTAGTTATGATTTTGAGCATATGTTTCCTGAGTATAGACTACAATCACCTTTTGAGTTCTTTGACTCAAAAGTAGGTGTATGTTGGGACCAAGCAGTATTTGAATACTTTATGTTCACAAATATAATTAAACGTGAATGTAAGATGTTTTATATCGTGCAACATGACAATGCTAAAGAACCAACACACACCTTTGTATTCTATAAAGATAGAGGACGATGGATGTATTTTGAAAATGCATTCCATCGAATAAAAGGTATATATTATATAAAGGACAATAAAGATATGTTTGACTATATTATTGAAAATATGAGGAAAGAAAATCCTCATGATTTTAGCGTAGAAGTCTTCGAAATAAATAAAGACATACGCAAGTATACGAATAATTTTACAGTAAAAACAGACATTATGTCATTCATGACTTTTTGTCAATCATGTAAAAGAGTATACAAGAAATAACAAAATATGTAAAGAATGAGGATATCATTCTTTACATATTTATTTAAAGGAGGTTGACATGGTAGGATTACTATTAGCTGTGGATTCAAAAACATTTATAAAGAAATTTATTGAGAAGGAAATTTTAGAAGATTACCATTTTGTCTCTATTTCAGAATCAATAACTGTTACTGATAGTAATAGTGTTGCAAAAAATAGAGTAAGTTTTGTAAAAAGTCTATATCCACCAACACAGTTGGTGAATTTAAATGTTAATGGAGATGTTACAGGATATTATAATGCATATGTCAATTACTTGGCATCTCCAGACATATTTCCACTAGTATTAACAATAGTGCGTGGATTGTTGGCTGGAATGAATATAGTATTAGTATTTTCAGACGACGATTTGGATTCAGCAGGAGACTTTTACAGAATCATTGGAATGTATATTGAAGAGACATTTGGATTGAAGTTGCACACATACGATGAATATTTAGATGACAAAAAAGGTTGTTTGAAACAACCTGATGACATGGACAATATAATCAAGAACTTTTATGATGCTGTTGAATGGTCAAAGACGCATAAAAGTGATAAGCAAATAAAGGAGGAATGTGAAAAAACTAAAAAAGAATTAGAAGAAGAACTTAAAGATTTAAGTTCTAAAGATTTGAAGAAGATTTGTAAAGAGTTGGACTTAGTGTATGATAAGTCATTAACTAAGAAGCAAATTAGAAAGCAAATCATAAAGAAAGTATGTAAAAAAATTAAAAAATCAAATAAGGGGGCTTAATTATGAATTTAAATAGTTTAAAAGAAAGAATTAAAACTAAGACAGAAGGGATGAGTAAATGGAAGAAGGTCAAGACAGTTGGTGTTATTGTCGTTGATATAATATTATTAGTAATAATATTGAACTTAGTAATGTATGGTAGAAGTGCAACTTATATGGTGCAACAAGGATCATTGACATCTTATCCAGAAAAAACTGTCGAAGATGCATTTGATACTGCATTTGGTGATGATGGTAGTTGGGGTGAATATGAAGAATACGGTGCTAACATAGTAGAATATTATACTATGGTAAATGGACGCGTTATTAGAATCTTATTCACTGTGAATAAGGATTCTAAACAATTTAGAGTGAGCCATCTATATATAGATGGAGTTGATTTTACGTATGATATAGGAGATTTCTTAGATTTAATATATAATAACCCAGAGTATTTCCAAGACCTTAATAATAATGGAAATTCATATTAGGAGGTTGATAAAATGAATATAGGAGTTATATTATTACTATTATTGGTTGCTACATTAATCATATTAATTAGAAGAGTCTGTGATGATTCTAATATATTAAAGGATGCTAAATTAAATTCTCATCCCGAAAAAACTATAAAGAAAGCATTTGAAGATGCTTTTGGATATGATGGTGAATGGATAGCATATAATGAAAATGACATTGATTATGTGATGTATACAAATTCAAACACTAAAAAAGATGTTTGCATTATATTTAAAATCACTAATGATTGGGAAGTAATAGTGAATAAATTATATGTTGATTATATGGATTATGGTTCAGCAGTAACAGATTTTCTAGATTTAGTTTACTATGATCCAGAATATTTTACTAGATGATATTATGAGTATAGAATAGAGCAATCTATTCTATACTTTTTAATTTTTTATTTAACTTTACATTAAATTAATAAGGAGGTGTTGTTATTATGGGAGAAAAGAATGATTCAAATTTAACAGACCAATTAGCAACAGCATATTTTTTATGGGGTAAGATTGCGGTACAAATGTCAGATCAATTTGATAGACTGTGTAAACAAATAGAAAAATTAGAAGACCCAACTGCAATGAAAATGGTTGCATCAACTGCAAAGAAACAAAAAGATATGTTAGTTACACAAGATTCATTAGATAGTTTACGAGAAATGTTGAATAAAGTTAATATCAATGATTAAAGTATATAAGGCAATAATGTATTGCCTTATATAAATATAGGGAGGTATGAAATGGAAAGTAAATTTTATTTAGAAAATGATATGCATGTAATTATTAATGGACAATATGTGCATTTTGGTGTTAGATGCCAAGATGAAGATGGTGAATATGTATATTTGACTAATAAAGAAATAGATGAATTAAATAAGGAATTTAGAATTGTTGAAAGAGGATGGAGACATGCTGCATCAATAGTACTTTTCGTAATAAATGGAAATGTAGTTTCTCAAAAAGTACCTAAAAAATATATAGATCAATTGGAATATATGGGATATAATATTGATAAATTAGAATATGAATTACTTGAGGATGGTGAAGACTGATGAATGAAGAATTCATAGCAAACGTCGAAATGGTAATATATAAAATGATAGAAGAAGGTAAAATAAAACTACAAAAAACAATTAACGATAAAGGAGACTTTAGAATATCTTTAAATTGTTATTTAAAAGATGAAGAACCTAATGAATATGGGCAATATCCAACATATGTTGCCAATATGGAAGGTAGAAATGGAGTGAAAATAGGAAATGTCGGAGATATGGAATAGGCATTTTTATGTGAATAAATATATAACTGAATTGGTTAATGAAACTATAACGGAATATGATATGAAATCAGCTGAGTTGTCAATGATAAAACAATATGGTGCTTTAGATTCAGATACAATACTATTGTTAGAATCATTACCTAAGCTTGAGAGGAATATAAAGATAGGTAAGATAAAAAAGAATAATAAGACACTTGTGAATGAAATGAACGATGGATATAAACACTATAGACGTTTATTTATGGAAAGCAATCAATTAACTGAAGATGATATAATATCAGTTAAGAAGGATGCCATATTTACAACTAAACAATGTAAATACGTTGATTTTGATTTAATAAAATTTGATGAAAAGAATAAGTACACTAGTTACTATTACTTTCCATCAATATCGAGAATTGAATTATATTATAATAAAAATAAGTTAGATGTTAAGGGTATACGAGATGAAAATCTTGAAGGACATAGAGATTATATGTGTTCATTTTTCAGTAGATATGCATATATGAATGAAATGGTTTCTAAAACGAATTTAATTAAATTTATAAATGAATTTTCATATTTCTATAGAACACGTCAACTTGATGTGAATTATTATAGAGAATTTAATGCATCATCCAAATTCAGATTATATGAACAAATTGGAGGTAATGATGTTGCACTTGATTGTGCAGATGACATAGACGTTGAAGACATAAATATATTATATAATTTCTTTGCATATATTCAACCGTTGGTTGAGAGAATGATATAGAAATGAGAATAACTAAGATTACTTAGTTATTCTCATTTCTTGTGCTCCATTGTCTTTTTTATTTTTGTCCATATAATCAGTCAAAAGAATTAATTGTGCTTTGAATACCATGCTTGTTATTGCCTCAATACTATAATAATATTGTAAATCCTCTAGCAATTTACCGGATAAAGAGTCTAAAGTTTTATTCACAAGGTCATTCACTTCAGTTTCAATGTCTCCAATTATCCTTACGCCTTTTATTCTGAATGTGAAATCAACTTTATAACGATATTCACGTTCTATCGCTCTGTTTAAAATATCCATTAATTCTTTTTCTGATGGTATTTGATTACGTCTATTTATTTTTTCAATTGAATTGCATATTATTAAAGCTAATATACAAATCATTCCAGTACATAAAAATATACCTATTAATAATGCGTAAATATTCATTTTATTACCTCCGTTTTTATTATTCAAACCAATCGTCTATACCCAATTCATTAGACCATTTGGTTACATCTTCATTTAATTTCATTACATTGTTATCATAACTATCATTTTTTTCTGATAGTTCTATATAATTTCTAATTTTTACTAACTGTTCAGGCAGAATACCGTCTGCGTACTTGTGTAAAAATTTATCTAAATTACCAAAACCTTGTTGGAAATTTAAGAATATCTTCCCATCATGTACCTCTTGATGTGAAGTTTCACATAACATTACTGTTTGAATATTATGCTCATAGTGTTCTTTCATTACTGTATTTGCTATATCAAATGTTGATATATTCTTATTATGAACCAAATAATACTCCAATACTATTGCCACTATATCAAATAGTGTTAATACTGGACCGTGATGCATTTCTATCAATTCATGTTTGTCATCTTCATTTTCTTGTATATTTCCTTTTACTTGACAGAAATTTAGTCCAAAATCTTCTTTAAGATGTGCAATATAGCGTTTGTAATATTTTGAACTTCTTATTAATTTTTCAATACCTTTTATATAAAATACATAATTGTCTAAATTATAAAAAAATTCGGCATCTTTATAAAAAGGTAATTCATAAATTGAATCATCAGAATCTAATGTTGGATTCTGTTTAACTTTTTTTACATTAATGCCTGGTATAACCTCCATAACTATCATCTCCTTTTAAAATTTCAGTCTATTTATTTTTTGGCTCCACAAATATTTAATATAATGTTTATGACATAGGAAAGGAGTGAACTGTAAATGAGTAATGGAGAGAACAATCTTAACACTGTCAGATACGTATATGACGACATCAAAAAGGTTGTAAGTTCTTGTGTTATAAAATATGATAATTTAGCACGAGCTAATGAAACACTTGAAAGTAAACGTAATTTTGATTATTATTACATTGCAAGTCAAAAATTAGATACATTTGATTCATATCCATCATTTCCTATACATGTATTAGAAAATGCAGGGGTATTAGATGTGTCGAAATTAAATAGTTATGTTAATGATAAGAATTTAATTCCTAAGAAATTGAGACAAAGAGTTCTTGAAGAAAATAGGGAATCAATAATAGACAGTTATGAAGAACAAAATAATTATTATCGTACATTAATAGGATTACCAGATAAAGAAGATACTGATTTTGTATATTTAGGCAATGACATTTGTACTAGATATGGTTTAGACCCAACTTTACCAATCCATATGTATGAAGACCATGAAATAAATTCAATTGAATATCATATGAATGAAATCATAGAGAAATATCCAGATAAAGAATATCTAAAATATTTAGGGCAACACAAAGTCGATTTAATTAGAGCTAGAACTGCACGTAATTTTGAAATTATTAAATGTGATATGTCATCTCATGTGGTGTTTTTAAAAATGTTTTTCCAAACTTATGATTTAGCACGTGAATATTTTACTTCAGTTATATATGTGAAAGAGAAATATAATCAAGATAATTTATATGATAACTTTATTGCTATGAGCATAATGATTATGACAATTCAACGTGTAATGACAGATACATTTAAGCTTGGTGTTGATAGAGATTTTTACGACTTAGATTCAATCAAGGCATTCTTTAATTCATATGGTGTTCCATTTTTTGAAGTTCTACCATTAGATTATCAACGTATAATAATGAAACGTTTAAATATATTACTTCGTTCTAAATCAACAGATAGATGTTTATATGACATAGCAAATTTATTATTCTTTGATAGAACTACTATATTAGAATACTATTTAATGAAAGAACAGAAGTATGATGACAATGGTATACCTTTAGATATAAAAAAACCTATTGAAGATATTGATGGGTCAATTAGATATGTTGAAGATATTGATAAGATGTATGATTTATATTTTGAGGCTGTTGATATAAGGGAAAAGAATGTATCTTTAGCTCTTGAAAATAAAAGCAATTCATATAATTATTACGAAGTAACATATGAAGACCCTCATTGGTGGGACGATGATGACTTACGAATGAAGTTAACTGAATCAGAATTTAATTATATTGATACTAAATATTTAGGTATAAATATCATGTATAATTTAACACAACTTATGTTTGAAACTGTTTATTTTATAAATATGCTAGTCGACAAAAAGAATCAAATTCATAGACCTAGATTGAATTTTTATTTAACAATTAAATTACCTAGAATAACTGTTAACCCAGTTAGTATATTTGATGCAGTTATATTACTTTGTGCATTAACATGCAAGAAGAATTACTTTAAAGGCAATATAATCAAATCTGGTCCTCAGATATTGACGGTTATGGGGTTTGATTTCGAAGAGAATTTTAAATTAATACGTGAGAATATCAAAAAAGATAAGAAACAAAAGGTATATGACCATGAAACTTTAAGATTTTTAGAAAATCTTAATATACATTCTAAGAAGGATATTCTTAGATTATATGAGAATATAGTAGGATTGGCAGACTTTTGTATTAAGAAGATGAATAATACTGATGATATAAAAGTATATCATGCATATAAATATCTATATGATTCTTTAATGGTTAAAGAATATACTACTAAAGTATTAACTAAGAAAAACGGAGAAGTTGCCGATACGTATCTAGATTATCTTAATGACCAGAATCCATTCTTAGCAGATTTTGTTAATAACTGTACAGTTGAACAAACTGGAGTATATATAGACCATATATTGGGCACACTTAATGAGTTAATTCCTGATTTAGAATATTTATCAGCTATAAATGGAACTGATAATATATTAGTTACTGTACTTGTGAAATTAATTGAGTTCTTTAAATCATATACTGTAGACTTAAGGAATATTAACATATTATATGTATTAGATAGTAGACGATATAATATGATAAAAATGATTACTGATTGCACTATTTCTGCAAAAATGGAAAAAGATGAATATATTAGATTTTATCTTGATGTGATAGAAAGTGTTGGAGTTAAAAACTTCTTCGAAGATTATGCTAAACCAATAGAAATGATATATCTATACAGTCAAATAAGATGTAAAGATGATATGGATATTGAAGATGATTTTAGAATTAACGCGAAAATACTATATTGTGAAATGATTAAAGCGTTATACGCTGATTATATTTATATGTCAGGTAATATTGATCATTCATTTAAATTAGTGCTTGAGCATATGCAATATTTTATGTCAAGTATTCTAATAGATGAAAAAATGAAACTAGATGAAGATTGGACGATACACGGAAATATTACTCATGAAGATAATTTGGTGGATAAATATTCTGATGATATTTTTAGAATATTTAATAATATCATAAGTTCACATAATATTTCAATGAAAGATTATGTTGAGTATGATTTTAATATAGCATGCGATGAGATAATGAAATCTATTGAAAACTATTTTATTCATTCTAATATATATGAAGATGAATTCATCAAAATGTATATTGATAGTATTAGATATGTGATAAATAATATGAACTTTAACGATATGTCATTGACTTTTGAAGATATGTATAATATTATAATTGATACATTCCAGAATGATATCGCGACAATTAAGGATAAATTCAGAATCTATCAAACAATGAAACATGATGAGAATATAATCGATAGATATGATGATTATATGTCACTTAACAATTTGATAATACAGAATGATAACCTAAAAATCAGAGAGAAGATAAAGATATATTACGATTAGCACTAAAAACATATAAATAAGTTTTTAATCAAATTCGTATAATAAAAATATAAAGGATGTGAAAAATCGATGGATGAAATGAAATTTTTAAGGGATAAAATTAATTCATATGATACTATAGATACTTCTGGTACTACAGCAAAAGTATCATATAAACAAAATAAACCATTACGTACGAAAATAGTGGGATATATGGAAAAAAATGAAGACCCATTTGGTGAAAAACTATTTGAAGAAGAAAACCAAATAGTTTTAGGTGGTGCATTATTTATATTAGAAAAAGTATTTGGTATTGAGCCGAATCTTTATGTTGATTATTTAAATAATATAATGGGTGTTGCCACAGAAGGTATGTCTGCAGATTTATATGCAGATACATTTGTTTGCCTTTTCGGTGTAGGTACAGGTGGTTGTGGTGACAGTATACGTTCTGTTAAGGACGTAAATTTTGTTGAAAGAGAAATATTTGAAATGGTGCCATTTAGAATCACTGACGAAGACTTAAATCCTGGTGAAGTTAATAAATATTTCTTTAAACAAGAAAAAGATAATAAAACTCATTACTATCTTAAAACGTTTGAACAACAACCAGTAATAAAAGCATTATGGAAAGACAGTGATGACCAAGATGAAGATGGTTCTGAAGTTGAAGGTAATGTACATGAATCAACAAGAACAGAACCTATAGAAACATTCGTTGAAATGATCTTAAAAATATCTAAAAAAGATGTAAGAGATTATTTTGAATTGTATGGCGATATAGAACAATGTAGAATAAACTCAATAGGTTTATTTACAGGAGCTAAAAGAACTTTACCAGATGGTACAGAAGATTATCAACAAGTAAAATTATTTAGTAAATTAAACCTACCTAATGAAATGCTTACATTAAAGAAAGATTTAACAATAGTATATAGAATTTATACTAATTAATATATATGCGACTAACATTTAAATAGTCTTCTCTAAATAAGTTTAAATTATTTTTTTTATCGCTGCTTTGATGGCGACCTCTATTAAAGGCTACTCTGCCTTTTATTGGTATGAACTTTTATAAATAATGACATAGGAAATTCCTATGTCATTATTTGTTTTTTTATTTTGTGGATAACTAAAGAATAAAATAAATGGGAGGTAATATTATGGAAAATAATGATAAAAGTAGAATGATGCTATTATCTTTAGCAAATTATGATCAAGTAGAATCAATAAATAGCTTAATAGACGTTGGTCAAAATTTAGAAAGAGTTGATTATGAAAGTTATATTGAAGAAATGAAATGTAAAAATATGACAGAAAGAGAAGCTTTATTATCATTTATAAAAGAATATCATGAAGTAATTAGGGACACAAACAATATATCTGATTTAAGTATTGAATTTGTCACTGAACAAACAAAGAATATGAATCAATTTAAAAGACAATTTGCAGATGTTGTGTTAAAGAGTGATGGTAATGACCCATTATTAAATAAAAAGATTAAAAATACTGAAAGATTTATTGACTATCTTGATATAGGGCAAGAGATTATAAATGCCACAACTTATATAATCTTCAATTCAAGAGATTTATATACAGTATCAACTTTGACATTGATGCAGATAATTGATATTCTAGACTTAGAAGATGAAGATTTACGATTTGAGATTTTAAAAATAGTTGGTAGACGAAATGAAACTAAGAGTTCAGACATAGACCCTTGGTTAGAAACTATTGAATATGATTATGATATATATCACATCAAACGTATATTAGATGTTGTTATGGATATAGTGGCGGTCAGTCCTCAATTATTAACACATTTAATTATTTATAAATCAATATTAACACCAGAATTTATGGATAAATATAATCTATTAGATTCTAAGACAATTATTGATGATATTATTCTGAATAATATGGCTATAGATATACTTGAAGTGACTAAAAGTAGCCTATCAAGCGTTGCATCAATAATGAGTAAGAAAAAATATGCAATACCTGAGTATTATGTTGAAATATTTGACAGAGAATTAGCTAGATTGGACTGTGCACAAATTGTACCAACATATGAAGACGTTGAAATAGATTGTCAGGTAGATGATGAATGTGATGAAAGTGAATTAATGACAATTAAAAATTATATAGTTGAAGTAGATGATGAAAAATTTAAAGAATATATTGAGAAGGTGCTTAATGAATACCTTGAACTTGCAGGGTATTTCGACAGATAGCTATATTTTAAATTCATAAACAATTTTATAATTGTTTATGAATTTTTATTTTTAGGAGAGTGATATAACATGAAAGGTAGAAAGATATCACAAGCCGAAAAAGATTATTTAATGTCTTTAACGGTTGATGATTTTATAAGTGATAAATATGAAAATAAATTAAATTATTCATTAATTACTGATTTATTTGGAACTAAAACTACGGTTGATGAGAAAGGTAAAGTAAAGATAGAGAAACCTAAATTTGAGCCAACAGATGAATTCACATTAGAGCCGAAAGAATATCCCGATGTTAAAGAAAAGCTGAGAACTACAGTTGGGCAATATGTATACAATATGATATTATTTAGAAAGAAATTGTACCCTATAGTTGGATATGTTAATAAAACATTAAATTCTAAGGGTGTTAGTAAAATTGAGGAACAAATATCAGCAGCACTAATGTCAGATAAGATATCTATAGATGATTTTATAGAATATTTAGATAATTTTCAAAGATTATCTATGGGAGCACATCATATTATTTCAAGTTCATTTACTATGAGAGGTTTAAAACCAATACCTCAAGTGATGAAACATAAAGAACAGTTACTCAAACAGCATGCTAAAGATGTTGAAGAAGGCAATGTTATTGTTGTTGCCAATATAGAAAAAACATTAGTGGATGAAGCAGAAAAAATACTACATGATGAACCTTCATTGGCTCTATATCGTTCAGGTGCAAGAGGAAGTATGGGTAATAATTATAAAAATATCTCTATAATGAAAGGTGCTGTGCAAGATCCAGCCACAGGTAAATACGATATTATAACTAGTTCATATATGCAAGGTATTGACAAACGTGATATTTCAGCAGCGGGCAATAATGTTGTGCAGGGTACGTATCCGAAATCAGTAGGTACTGCAGTTGGTGGTTATAAATTTAAAGAGATGTCTTCAGCATTACAAGCAATAGTATGTGATGAACCTGGGACCGATTGTGGTTCTAAAGGTTATATAGAAGTGGATATGAAAGAATCTAATAAAAATGAATATTTATACAGATATATAATTGAAGGTAAAAAGCTGGTTTTATTGGATAATACAAATATTGATAAGTACATTAACAAGAGAGTAAAAATGAGAGATGCGATGTATTGTATCGGGGATAAGTTGTGTGCAACTTGTGCAGGTGAGCAATTTAATAAGCTTAATATAAAATCAATTGGATTGGCTTCGTCTAAAGTTGGTTCAACCATGGTTAATGTTGGTATGAAGTCTTTCCATGATAATTCAATTAAATTGTATGACATAGACCTTAATGACATAACTTTAGATTAAATAATTATGGAGGTAATATTATGTATTTCAGCTATTTAAAGTATGTATTGGAGCATAAGAAAAACGTTTTTAAGGTGTGTAACAGAATGGGATTATTGCTACATGCGTTTACACATGATATGAGTAAATTCTCACCAATAGAATTTATACCTTATGCTAAATGGTTTAATGGACCATATGGTATAGCAATAAAAGATAAGCTAGATGGCTTAAGTGAAGACGTTAAAATACAACACGAACAGATTAAAAATAACTTTGAAAAAGCTTGGGAACACCATTATCGTAATAATAAACATCATTGGCAATATTGGTGTTATGATTGGTTTAAATATGAAACAGAACCTGAGAGTCCACAATTGTCTTATTGCGAATTTATTACACCATTGGAAATGCCTGACCAATATTTATTACAAATGGTATGTGATTGGGAGGCAATGTCAATGAAATTTGGTGGTTCAGTACAACAATACTATTTGAAAAATTATTATCAGATTCATTTAAACCCAAAAAGTAGATATAGACTAGAAAATTTATTAGAGGTGTATACTAAATATTTCGATTATGGTCAAGAATATTATTTTAATACCATAGGCGAAATATACAATAAGTTAAGCCGTGGTGATGTTGATAATACTTGTTTTAAAACAGTTAAAGAAGCAATGGACAGTTATTATGATGAAGTGAATGACTTAAATAATCTAAATGTGTATGATTGTATAACTGAATCGAGAAATAGATGTAAACAATAAAAAATAAGATACAATAGGAATTTACCTATTGTATCTTTTTAAACCGAACATAACTTAATTAGGAAGATAATATTATGAAAAATACACTAATCATACCTCTTTACGTTTTAAAGCATGATTTACCAAAATGTTTTGGAAATGAAAAAATATAAATATATATTATATATAAGATTAAATATATTAATCAACTTATTATTATAATGAAAGGAGAGAGATACCATATGTTTAGTAAAGCAAAACTTAAACCTGGTGAAGTTCAATTACAAATACTTGACTGGGATAAAGAATGTCAAATGGATTTAAGAAGCGGTTTGGGGTTTGTAGTTTCTCAACCACCATTTACTAATGATACGAAAAATGATTATGGGATTCAAAGTAAATTCTTTGGAACCGACTTTGGCGACGATGATGCCTTCAAAGAAAGATATTCTTGTAAATGTGGGAATCTTAAAGGTAAATTATATGAAGGCGAAGTGTGTGAAGACTGTAAAACAAAAGTCGAATTAGTTGATGTGGACTTAAATAAATATGGGTGGATTGTATTAACTCAATATTTTGTAATTCATCCAATGGCATTTAAATTCATAGACAGTGTAATTCCCAAACCAGGATTGATGGGAATTATAGCATATAATAATAAACCAGATAAAAATGGTAATGTAAAAGTAGGAGAAATTGATAAAAAGCATCCGTTCAATAATATAGGGATGCTTGAATTCAGGGAGAGATTTGAAGAGATAATGTTATTTTATCTCAAGAAAAATAAAAAGAGAGCACCAGTTGTAAAAGCATTATTGGAAAATAAGAACAAATTATTTGTCCATTCTATTCCAGTATTCTCATCAGTGCTGAGACCTTTTCTAGTAAGAGGAGATAGTTTAACAACAAATAAATTTGACACATGTTATAATAAAATTTATTCGAGTGTTAACGCAATAAACAAGAGTCAGCGAGATGATGATTCAATAATAAGTAAGAAAAAGAGAATTGCAATACCAACTTATGCAAAATTATTTAATTTACAAAAATCAATAATGGAATTGTGGGGTCTATGTTTTGATAATTTAGATTCAAAAACAGGACACATAAAAGATGGTGTTTTAGCAGGTAGAATAAACTTCACCGCTCGTAATGTTATACGTCCAGACAAAACTTTAAAAGCAAATGAAGTTAAATTGTCATATAAATGTGCAATGGAGTTATATAAGTTTGAAATAATATCATATCTCGTAAATATTCAAAATATATCTCAGACAGAAGCATATGATGAATGGTATAAAGGTATGATAATATTCTCAGAAAAGATATATAGCATTCTTAAATATATGACAGAATCACGACCAATGTATGTATTGTTAAATAGACCACCAACTATAGACTTTGGTTCTATAGATAGAATGAAAGTTGTAGATATTATTAAAGATGAAGATAATTTAACTTTAAGTTTACCATCATTATGTGTATTAACAAAATTCAATGCAGATTTCGATGGTGATACTTTAACACTAATTTCATTGAAAACTAAGAAACAAATTAAGATGACTGAAAAATTCGATCCAGTATATTCATATTGTGTGTCACAAAATGATGGATTATTTTCAGAAGATATGGGTCTAATTAAAGACCAAATAATAGGATTAAGCAATTTTAATAGATGTTAACAAATCAATAAGCGGTATTTGTATGTACCGCTTACTTTTTTATATAACTTTGAAGGAGATGAAAATATGAATATAGATTATAGTATGGCAATGCCAAGTATTGCTCATGTGTATGGTAATTTATCATCATTCATAACCGAATATGTAAAACAATTATTTCCAGAAAATGAGTTTAGAACAGTTTATATTAATACTACAATTGCATATAGAAACTTTGCACGATTTAATATAAATGCGAATAGAGAATTTTTTAAGAAACGTAAACCGATGCTATTAGTTAAACCTAGAATGGAATTAGATACATCTGATAATTTTTTAGATGGTACTTTATTTACTACAAGAATAACTGATATGGTTGATGCTAGAGATTGGGGTAATTTACAGGAGTTTTTTGTTGATAAGAAAAAAGGACTTTATATAAAATTTTTAATGAATAGACTTGTTATGTTTTATGACATATCATTAGTTTATGAGACACAAATGAGACAAATAAATCATGCACATTATTTAAGAAATAGAATAAGACAGAATGCACCATTTACAGTCACAACTAATTTAGAAAGTATGTTGAGTAGAGATATGGTTATTCTATTATCTAAATTAGCTGGATTAGATGCTGTTCATGGTGATAAAATTGATGCACCTAAGATATTAGATTATATGAATAGGCATTCAGTATATCCTATTACTTATAAAATGAAAAATTCTGTTGGTAGAGATGAATTTTTTAGATATCATCCAGCACATGTTGAATTAACTTTCAGTAATATGGATATAAGTGATGGTGATAAAACAGGTCAAATTACTGACAACTTCTTTTTAAATTTTACAATTAGAGCTGAATTTAGTACAGCAGGTTTATACTATTTATTTAGTGGTAAAAAAGCAATAGATGATAAATATAGATATTTTGGTCATGTTACTGAAGAAAGTGAATCCGGGACAATAATCCCGATGTTTACAAGTAAAGGAGTGTTTGATGCATATGTACCAGACGGATGGAATCTGTATACATGCCCAACATTCCATATTGACCCAGATGACCCGAAACCATTTATATTGGATATTGAAAATCAGATATTTAATGAAAGTTTAAAAGTATGTGTGGATTATCATAGACGACACCACATACCAATGACAACGTTTCTAGATATGAGATGTATTAAAAATAACAGAGTTATGGATGAAGAACGTGGAGAATATGAAATGATGTGGGACAATAACCCAATATCTGTAAAAGTATTTAATTGGAATCCTGCATCGACTTATAGACTTTTAGTATCAGTCAATACAATTTATATAAATGAACTTGTTGGTGAGATACAAAATATGAATGATGAGGAATAATGGATGAATATATTCATCCATTATTTTTTTAATTATATATTATACATATGAATAGATTATATAGGAGGTAAAATTATGTATACAAATAGAGATATTAGTTGGATGGAATTCAACAAAAGAATTCTTCAACAATGTACATTAGGTGCACCTTTGATGGAAAGAATTAATATGTTGGCAATATCTGCGAGCAATTTAGATGAATTTATTATGGTCAGAATGTCTAAATTGTTAAATAATGCCAGAAAAAATCCAGAAGAATCAGATTTTGATGGGATTAAGTATACTGACTTATTAAAGTGCATGGAAGACAATATATTAGAATTTAAAAAGCTTCAAAATGAAGTATTTAGTGTTTTAAAGAATGAACTAAAACATGAAGGAATAGATATTAAAGATTTTAAAGAGCTGACAGAAGAAGAGGTTCCTGAAGCTAGAAAAATATTTGGCAAAAAGATAGAGCCATTGTTAGTTGTGAATTTTCTGGATTTAGATTCATTTATGAATCAAATCCGATCTAAACAGTTATATCTTATCATTGAAACTGAAGAAGAAATGTATTATATAGAAATCCCAGAATATCTATCTGATTTATACAAATTAAAAAATGGGACAATTTTAAGAGTTGAAGATATAATATTAAATAATTTGAAGCAATTATTTGATAATGAAAAAATTGTGTCATATTGTGCAGTCAAGTTTTTAAGAAGTGCATATTATGATTTTCCATTTTGTGATGAATCAAAAATGAGTGAAGAAGTTGAAGAAATGTTAACTGTTAGAGAAACTTCACCAATAATATCATATGAAATTAGTGATGTTAAATGTGATGATGTTAATATAGTGAATGTACTTGATTGTATAGTATATCAAGACTCATTCATATATGACATAAATACTTATTTGAATTTATCAACTCTAAATAAATTTAAGGTTGATAATGATAAGTTATATTATAAGAAAAGAAGACCCAATAAGTATGAATTGGGTGAATCATTGGGAATGTTAGATGCAATAGATAATAAAGGTGCAATATTATTACATCATCCATATGATTCTTATGACCCAATAATAAATTTAATTAAAGATGCATCAAAGGATAAAGACGTCATAATGATATCTCAAACCTTATATCGTGTTTCAGGCATTGACAGCCCAATAGTAAATGCATTGTGTGATGCATCTTTAAGATATAGAAAACGTGTTAATGTTATAATTGAATTAAAAGCACGTTTTGATGAAGGTAGAAATTTAGAAATTCGTAAGAAGTTATCAGATGCAGGAGTGAATGTAATGTATTCAAAGTCATCAATTAAAATTCATGCTAAATGTCTGAGTGTAATCAAAATGGATGATGATGAAATAAAATATTACACTCATATAGGAACTGGTAATTATAATGAAAAAACTGCAAGGTTATATGAAGATTTAAGTTTCTTCACAAATAATAAAAAGATAGGGAAAGATGTATTTAGTCTTTTCAAAAGTTTAGAAATAAAAAATTCTAGACCAACCAAGATGAAGAAATTAGTGTTGTCACCAGACAGCATGAGAAAATTTATAATCAATAATATTAGAAATGAAGTGAAAAATGTACAAGAAGGTAAACCTGCAGCAATAATATTTAAAGTCAATTCATTGTCCGATGAAAAGATTATAAATGAATTATACACAGCAGCTGAAGCAGGAGTTCAAGTGCAATTAATAACTAGAGGGATATGTTCAATAAATTGTATACATCCTAATATTGAAATAAAATCAATAATAGGTAGATATCTTGAACATAGTAGAATATATTATTTCCATAATAATGGAGATGATGTGATAGGAATATCTTCAGCTGATATATTAAGAAGAAACTTAGACAGAAGAATAGAAATTATGTTACCAATAAAGGAAAAGAAGATTAAAAAGAAAATTAGAAAGATTCTTGAACTTTATTGGAAAGATGATGTGAATAGTTTTAAGAAAGACGACAATAATGAATGGGATAAATTAGGTTACCCTATTGGTAACTTAAATTGCCATGACGAATTTTATAACCTATAGGGAAATTCCCTATAGGTGTAAAATATAATAATATGAATACATATTATTACAGTGTAATAAAATAGATATAAGGAGAGATGAATATGAGTAAAAAATTATTTAACCGAGACTTTAGTAGAGGAGATAGAGACTATATATTCAGTTTTAATGCATATGTGATGTTTGAAAAATTAGACCCTCAAGATCCAGACATTGAAGATATGAGACAATATGATGGATATGTTGTATATCCATATGATGAAGATTCAAGATTATTTGGATATGGAGAATTATGTGGTCATGTGATATCACCTCAATGGTGCTACTTAGATTCACAAATATCTGGGCGAGCTAAATCCAGACTATTTTATAGTCGAAGACCTGGTAGAGAACAACGCCGCAACAGATACCCTAGACCTCAACGCAGCACTACAGTATAACATTAGCATCACCCCAGCGAATTCATTTCGCTGGGTTTTATTTTTTTGCTTTTATCCCATATTAGAACATTCATGTAAGGGGTAAAAGAAGGTGGTTACATGTTTAACAGAAAAATATTTTTAAAAATATTCACTTCCATATTAGCTATGGTTATGATGTTCCCAAGTGCAATATGTGCAGAATCGTCAGATTTGAACAAACCAACTATAGTTATTCATGCGGGTGAATATCCTGGAAAACAAGGTAAAAGATCATTCATTGCCGATGAGATAAAAAACCTTAACACCGATATATACAAAACAGAAAATGGTGGTAAGGAATTGGGAGAATTTTATTTAAATAAGCCTATATGTCAAAAGGTTGCTAAATATATACGTCAGGGTGATAGTAGAATAAGAGTTATTGAATTTTATTCTAAAGATAGAACTACTGACCTAAATGCTGCAGGTAGAAAAGCAGTATCATATAAACCAGATATGTATTTAGCAATTCATCATAACTGTACAACTAATGGAGGTTCAGGTCATGGTTCCGCTAGGGGTTTTATATGTATGACAGCACAAGGAAGATATAAAACTTCATCTGAACGAGTTGCACAAAATATTGCTAAGAGTATGAAATCTGTTAGTGATAGAACAGGCTTACCTCAGTTTATCGGTTTTAAAGACGGTAACTGGAAGGATAATACCTATGTTGGGGAAATGAATGAATGTAATGCGTTTTGCCCTACAGTATTGATAGAAGTTGCATTTTTTGACAATTTAGATGATTTAAACATATCAACAAATGCATCGAAAAATGACTTAATTGCAAAATCAATAGCTGTAGCTATATTGAAAGAATTCCATAGTGGTAATTTTGATAATGATCAACCAGGAGAAAAACAAGACACTACTATGAAAGGTGCAGAAAAAGTCACATTAAGTGAAACTAAAAAACAAGTTGAATATGGAGATGATAAAAATAAGAACAACAATGGAACCACTTTAAGTAAAGTTGAATGGCTTAAACAAAAATCAAGATTAAGTGGAAAACATAGACTTGGTTCTGGTTTAATAAGTTCAAGATTTACTAATTTTGGACGTACAAAGATAAAGACATTATTAGGAGAATAAAAAGATAGACTTGAGTAATCTCAAGTCTATCTTTTATTTATTTTATAAGTGTAGTAGCATATAATCTACAACTTCTATTGTTCCAGTAGTTCCTGTTCTTTCAGCTGTAAATATGAAATTTATAGCCCAATCTTTACCATCTTCTTTTTGATATGCTTCAGTAAGATTGACAAATTCTTGATTTTTATATGCTTCTGTACAATCTAACCAAGTTGGATTTGTATCTAAAGCATTAAATGTCATCTTCACATCATAGTTAAAATCACCAGACACGTTAACTATGTCTTTAAGTTGCATTTTAATAGGTTTATCTTTAAGAACTAATGGTTGTTTCATAGTGTAAGAAAGTTTAGCATCAGTACCATTACTTACACTACCTGGTTGAAAACGACCAAATAACACAGTTATCAAATCATCAGTTTTCATATTATCTCTAAATATGTGATTGGAATTTATATTATCATCAACCAATCCCGCTATTTTACCAACTAAAGTCGCAAAATCTTCAAGTAATGTATAACTTTCTGCTTCCACTTGTCTCACAACATTATTGAATACTTGCTCAACAGTTTCACCAGTTTCAATATTTAATATTACTTCTTTAGCAGTAGTTATAGGGAATTTAATGACGTATGAACCATCTTCAAGCTTTATATGCTCTAAATAAGATATTGCTCTTTCTTTAGCCATTACAAGTTCCCTCCTTTATAATCTTATTAGTTTTCTGGTTATTCTCCCATAGGTTGTATCCATAATCCGCCAACTGGAAGATCTTTTAAATCAGCTTCAGAAGCAGCTACTTGTATCATTGATTGTGCATAAGCTTGAGTAGCCATTTTAGCACCACCATAAGTCATAACACCATCAGCTTCGTTTACTTTAGCTAATTGTTCTGCATTAGCATGACTATGTTTTTTAGCTACTGCATCATCTATATCTTCAACAGTAGAAGTTGGTTTACCAGTTATTACAGCCCAAGCTATTTCTGGTAAATCACTAGATGCTAATTTTTCAGCAGCAGTTACTTGACCTTGTGCGTTAACTGTTACTTTTGTATAAGTTCCAACAGCTACACCAGTATCGTTTATGAATATTTCATTTCCGTTTTTACCTAGTCCAGTACCAACAAGCACTTGACCCATACCAGAGAATTGAGAGAATGATAATTCAGTAGTTCCAACAACTATTTGGCCATCAGTTGCTAATACATAACCTGAATTAGCATTTACAGCACCTTCTTCAACGAAAGTGAACATTCCTGAAGAAATTTTACCGTCAGTAGCATCTACAGCTCTAGTCCAAGCTTCATCAGCAACTACATATATACCATTTTCAGCAGCGTTAGTTTGATTTTTAACTAAAACTCTATCACCAACATTAAGAGCAACACCATCTACAGTTATAGCACCAGATAATGCTATGTTTGCAGTAGTAGCCACTCTAACTGATTCTTTTATATCTAAACCTTGAACAACTGAATCTACATAAGCTTTAGTTACAGCATGTAAATCTTGAGTTGGAGCTCCAGATAAAGTAAGAGCACCAGTCATAGTGTCTCCAGCTTTATTAACAGCATCAGTTATTCCGTATCCTGCTAATGTGTCAGGTTTACCACTAACTATTTTAGCCCAATCTAGGTTTGGTATATCTTCAGCAACCAATGCAGCAGAACCAGTAACTCTACCTTTTGCATCTACAGTTACTTTAGAATAAGTTCCAGCAGTTACACCAGTATCACTTAAAACTATATCTATGTCAGCATCAAGACTACCATCAAAATCAGTTTGTGCAGCGACAACGTCAGCACCTTTAACACCTATTTTAACAGCTGATTGTAATTTAGAAGCTGTACCAGCATTACCAGTTACGTCTGCAGGTAATTTACCATCAACATCTAATTTTAATATTTTACCAGCAGTAGCTTTATCTACAACTTCACTAACATTAACAGCATCAGTTATTCCATAACCTGCTAATGTATCAGGTTTGTTTTGTATAGCGTTCCATTCAAGAACAACATCCATAGATTCTGATTCAGCAGTTTTTATCCAAGCAGCTCCATCATATAAATAGTATGCTCCACCACTATTTACAGTAGTATCAGCAGATGCATCTTTAACGTATACTGATAATCCAGCAAAAGCATCAGTGATTCCATCTCTAGCAGCAATAGAATCAACTATTTTTATTTCTTTAAATTCTGCAGGTATGAATGATGATGGTATTAAACCATTTTCACCTAATTTAACAACACCACTTGCTTTATTAGCACCATCATGTATTGCTTTTATTGCATTAGCGTTTGCTTCTAAAGATGTTTCAACTGATGCAAAATTATTTGCTAATTTTTCATCAAGAGTTTCTTCACCGTCACCTTTTTTAACATATACTAAATTTGAATATGTTTTAGGGTAGATTATATCAAATCCACCTTCTGCATTCAATAAATGCAGTATACCTTTAATTTCAGCCATTTAACTTCACTCCTTTATTAAAAATATTATTTATTAAAATGTTGTGTTTACTTAATAAGCTCACTATCAACCATGTATTCATGTTTTGGTTGTAGCCATATTTTATTATGTTTATTATCTGGTTGAGTATCTTGGACCAAGATTAAATCTCTTCCTCCACCTCCACCATTTATGATGTCACCATTTTTTATGATTTCAGTTAATGATACTTTTTGCCACAAATCAACATTGAAGACACCGGTTACATTATCTTCTTTACATACATAGATGTCATAAACATCATATTCATTTTTCTTTAGTATTATATCCCCAGTATTGTATATTTTAGTTTCATCATATATTTGTGGGGATTTTCCTCCAAATATGAAACTGAAATATAATTGGTTATAGTTTATTATGTCAGGGTCATTTAATTTTTTAATGAATTTTAATTTACTTGCCATAAAATTCACCTCCTTAATATAGACTTACCATCATATTGTGTAATATAATGAATGTGTCTAAATCAGAACTACTAGTCTTTTTAAATTTAATACTTGATAATACTACAGAGTATTTGGAATCAGGTCTTTCAACCAAATCACTGACATTTATTATAGTGTTATTAAATACATTTAAAGACTTTTCTACTGTTATTTCTTCAAATACTGACCCAGTACCACAACGTAGAGTTATTTCTATTTTAGGGTCAGATTCTGAAACTTCAGCAAGTTCACCTTCAATTATTTCGTCTATATCTATATAAAACAAAACTTTTTCTAGATTTTGTTTTAAACTTATAGAGTTTGCTAATATATTGTCATTATAAGGCACTATTGCAGGAAGATTATATTCTTCCAATGCAAGTTCATACATATTGCCCATCATATTTTGAGTGGTTGCACATTCAGTTGCATCAGTAATAGTAGAACGTCTTCTAGCTATAGCATCATAAGATATAACTGTTCCCTTTTTACTTTTCAATAAAAATTCTCCAGTAGTCTTATCAACCATTATTTCTTCATTTAATGATTGGTCATGGAATTCTTTTGATAATGCTGAAATGGCAAATCTATTTATAATAGCTCCACCACCATATTCAGTATTTTGATCTATATTAGCCATTAAATCATCTCCTTTCTTAAGTTATTGTATTGTTTTAAGCTAGAAACTTCTTAAAAATTTCCTCATACTAGATAATGTTTCAGTTGGTGTTGGTGTCTTTTTAACATCTGGGTTTATATTCATATAAACTGGAGTAACTTCTTCACCTTCATCTTCTTTTGCTTTTATTTTTAGCATACCTGTGTCAGGTGTGATAAAGAATATGTTATTAGGTTTTATAAATAATGGGTCATACCATTTAACTATATTAGCAGGTATTTGTGACCAATCAGGATTTATAAATCCAAATTTACTTAAGAATTTTAACCAGAAATCATATAATAAATCGTCTTCAGTATCTTTATCATCACCAGTATTATCTTTTTCTTCATCTTTATTTCCTGGCTTATCTATAAAGTCTTCTTTTTCAAGTATTTTATCTATTATGTCTGTAGGAGAATAGAATCCATACCATTCTTCATCATCTCTATCGTTTTGAACTATTTCTAAATTCTTACCAGAAACTACATTTCGTAAAATAAACTTACATGGAGATATTATTTCAATATTTCGTTTAGATAATTTTCTACCATTTAGGTATATATCGAACCATTTTAAATCAATAGGTTTATCTATTAACTTATATAAGTCTATAAGTTTATTATTGTCTATGAATCTAGCATAATAAACTTCTTTCATTTTATATGGGACACATTCTATTATAAACACATCCCCCATTTCTTTTTTCTTGTCATAACTGATATATGACATTCCACCACTTTTATTTGAGTTGAATACTACATCATATAAGAATCTAGGCACTACTCTACCATTTTTATATAAACGAATATGGCGAGGGTCCTTATTCATATCAAATGAGAAAGTAAGCAACTGTAATGTATCTTCTGGTGTATCCATACTATATATCTCACGTGCATAATTCTTTTTAATATTTACTTTTAATGGTTTATTTAGATATTCTGGATTAACTAATTTAACTCTGTATTCATCTTTTATTTCATAATATCTATCATCATTTATATCTAACCATTCGTCATCTAATTTTGCCATTATTACATAATCTTCTTTATCAAGATATTCTCCAGATTCTATATCTGTTATAAATATATCATTATGGAATACTTTAACTTTATCATCATATTTAGCAATTTTAAATGTTTTAGCCATATTAACTTCAGCAAATGTGACTTCATCTTCTCTCAAATATGTTTTTATTTTTTCAACTTCAACTAATGAAGTTTCTGTAATTAAATCAACTGGAATATATACATATTCGTATCTTGAAGTGCAATAGTGCTTATCAGGAGTATAATTTATACCATCAATGTTAAATAGTATTGCATTATACGTAGTTCTGAATTCATTTTTGAATATGAACATGTATCTTGGTTCATCAAATTCTTCAATCCAAGTTGGTTCGTTTACATCTTTATTATTAGTACGTATTCTTGATTTTAAATCTATATTAGACATATCTAAATAGAAAGAATTTGCTTTACCACATTGACGTTTTAAATAGGTTCTAAAGTTATTACCATCAGCAACTATTAATTCTCTTAAATATTCTGATTTGAATTTGAAATGGTCATCAAACCAAACAGTCTCTTTATAATTATTAATAGTATAATGGCATTCAACTGGCATATAGTTTTTGATTATATCTAATATGGTATTATTTTTGTATTTATCTAATACATTTTTCACGTATCTATAATATACTTCTAAATGATTTGAATACTCTAATAATTTCTTTTCAGTATCATCATAGTAGAATACATAAATTTTTAATGGCATGTCTTTAGGTGCACCAATTACATGGTATATATTTGGATAATATAATTCTAATTTAACATCATGTAAGAATTTATTATTTTCATCCATGATAATGCAATTTTGTGTTGCTACTGGACATTCTTGTATTTCAATAGTGAACCATTCTTCATTTCTAGGTAATTGTACTATTTGGAATACGTGACGTAAATTAAATACATCTATAGTAAATGATTTAAAACCAGAATTTTGAACTTTATCGTCCAAGAAATATAAAGAGTCTAAGGTATTATCCACAGTACATATTTCAGATGTACATGCATCTTTATCTGTTATAGTTGCCATGAATTTATCTGCATATTTAAATCCAGTACGTATTCCAAAAGTTTTTAAAGGTATTTCAGTATTAAAGGTATATTGATTAAAATCATAAGAACCACCTTCATGATTAGGTAACATGAAGAATGTTGCAATAACATTATTATTCATCATATTTTTAAATATATCTTTAGGTATACCTCTCATTCCTTCTTTTTCTTTTACATTGAAAAATAAAACAGTTTTATCTTCTCTACAAGCTATTCTTATAGCATTATTATATAATTTACCATCTATAAATAAAAGAAAAGAAGATGCAAATATTTCTGGATTGGATATAACTTCTTTGAAAGTTATATATTTATTATAGAATTTAGATTCACGGAACTCTAAACGTTTATTATGAGCAATAAAATTTTCAGGTATATTATAAGCCCACAATGTAGATACGTTTGCAACACTATAATCTACACGTTCAGATTTAATTAGTTCCCCCATTGTAAAGTCAAAACGTCTAACTCCTGTAGATTTCATTTGTAGCTCATATAAATATTGGAAAGACGAAATTTGTATATCATTTAATGCCTTTTCTACCGCCTTTAAGTCAAACGTATTATTTAATGAGGCTTTTTTGTAAAAATCTTTATCTATCATTTAATCACCTCCGATATTACCTTATTGTTCTCTGCCATAAATATTCACGAATTTGTTTTTATAATACATGAAACAAATCATCAATAAATGTAAGGAGGTTGAGTTATGGCAACAATAGTTGAATTTATGGGTGAAGATTACCCAGTATATAGTGATAAAACAGAAATGTTAAAACACTTAAGTCAAGGATATTACGAATGGGCATATACCCATGATGGTCATCGTAAAAGTGGTATTGAATTACCAGGAATTGATGACTTAGTATATAAAGTAGTTAGACTTAAAGAAAAAGACTTGGTTTTATCTATACAAATTTTAAGTAGTAAAATTGAAGTTAAAGTCATTCAAGTATTGAATGATTCTAGAGAAGCTGTATTTAAAATGGAATCAACAATAGGCACAATAGGAGATGATTTATTATCGTCATCTATATCAATTTTAGACTTTAAAGAAAATTTAATGACAGCAACAGACTTATATTTAAAATATAGTCAAAATGTTGAAGACGAACAGGAAGATACACCAGAATCAATAGATTTGACATCTATTGAAAATAGTTTAAAAAGATTATCAAACAGACAATAAGTGAAAAAGAAGAATCCCTTAGGATTCTTCTTTTTCTTTTTCAATTTCGTCTAGTCTTTTTTTTAATTCCCTTATATAATTTTTATTTTTTGACACACGTATTAAAGCATTTATAAAGAATGTGTCTTTACTGTGTGGCAATTTACGTTTAGCGGCTAACTTACAAATTGCCTTTCCTGCTTCAAAGTGTTTTACATGTGAATGATGCCCATACTCTCCATTGTTATTCACGACGACGAGACCATCTTCAGTCTCCTTGATAACAAATTGTTCATATCTGTAAATAACTTTACTCATACCCCATCATCACATCTTTCTTATAAATTTTTTATTATACTTACTATAATACTTTAACCTTCGTAACTCACAGTTATTCTTGAAGTAGTATTAATTTCTATATCTATATTTAATATATTGTTAATGACGATTGCAATTATATTTATCTTATAGAAACTTTGACCTTTTATTGCACCAATTGGCTCACCTATAGATTCTCCATTATAAACCATTTGAAGTTGTGTTGTACTTGCAGAATTAACTAAGTTGAATAAAATAGTTGATTGTACGAATCCTTTTTCTTCAGCTAATGCTTTTACTTGTTCTAAAGATTCAACAATTTTAACTTCTGCAGTTTCTACAGTATCGTCACTTTCTTCTTTGTAAATGTTTAAATCATATGCAAGTGATGGATATCCTGAAGTTTTTACAGTTCTAGATGCAGCTTCCCCTTTTTCACCTTGAGGTCCTTGGATACCTTGAGGTCCTTGTTCACCTTGGATACCTTGAGGTCCTTTAAGTGAAGCTAACCATGCAGTTTCATCACCTTCATATCCTTTTTCTACAGCAATTTGATAAGCAGATTTACCATCTAAACCTTTTTCACCTTGGATACCTTGAGGTCCTTGTTCACCTTGGATACCTTGGATACCTTGTTGTCCTTGTTCACCTTGAATACCTTGGTCTCCTTTTTCACCTTTTTCACCTTTTAATGATAACATCCATTCATCCAATGATAGTTGTGGTTCACCTTCTGCCAATGATGCTTTATATAATTCATAAGCAGACTTACCATCTGTACCTTGAGGTCCTTGTTCACCTTGGATACCTTGGTCTCCTTTTTCACCTTTTTCACCTTTAAGTGAAGCTAACCATGCAGATTCATCGCCTACAAAACCACTTGCTAAAGCTACTTCGTATGCAGATTTACCATTAGCACCATCTACACCTTTTTCACCTTGATCACCTTTAGGTCCTTTTATCTCACCAACATCAACAAATCCTTGTTCATCATATACATATAGGTGACCATCAGCTTTAACTATATAACCAGCACCAAGAGTGACGCCAGTTAATTTATTTAAGTCATCAACAGTGTCAACTGAACCTTCTATAGATACTGATTTACCATCTGCACCTTTTTCACCTTGTGGTCCTTGTTCACCTTTAAGTGAAGCTAACCATGCAGATTGTGAACCATCGAAACCTTCTGCTAGAGCTATTTCATATGCAGATTTACCATTAGCACCATCATTACCGTTTAGACCATCAGCACCGTTAGCACCATCTGCACCTTTTTCACCTTTAAGTGAAGCTAACCATGCAGTTTCATCACCTTCGAAGCCTTTTTC